>VOFH01000506.1_pt1 | contig 50702 bp, 73 predicted proteins | sample 5384091 | NCBI WGS metagenome assembly VOFH01 (sample SAMN12384727, study PRJNA508395) | human gut metagenome | isolation source: healthy gut G | host: Homo sapiens
AAAATGATAATAAGATTTGCAATATCCGTTACGGCATGACTGCTTGCAGGCAATGCCGTGCGGATATTAGCAAATCGAACAGACATGAGCAAGAAGGACGATAGTCCGGATTGCGAATGTCTGTACACTTTCGGGAGTGCGAAGCACGGAGAAAGTGTATTATTAGGCAACGGATGACCAGGCTATATGAACAAAGAAAGTGATGTTATTAGACCCTATATGAACAAAGAAGTATTATTTGCCCAGACCTTAGAGCAGGTCCGCAAGACCGCCAAGGAGCAGGGCAACTGCATCAGCGAAGAACAGGTAAAGGAAGCATTCGCCGAGCTGGATCTGAGCAATGAACAGCTGCAGATGGTATTTGACTATCTGTTAAAACATAAAATCGGTATCGGACAGCCTATGGATCCCGATGAATTCCTGACGGAGGAAGAAAAGGATTACTTACAGGAATATCTGGATGAAGTAGCGGCATTGCCGACCTACAGTGACGGTGAAAAACTGGCATTTTCCATCGCGGCCATGGCGGAGAGACGGATGCGCAGCAGCGCCTGATCGAATTGCATCTGGCGGATGTGGCAGAGATCGCAAAACTCTATGCCGGACAGGGTGTCCTGCTGGAAGATCTGGTGGGAGAAGGCAATCTGGCGCTTTCCTTCGGTGTGACCATGCTGGGCAGTCTGGAGAAGCCGGACGAAGTCGAGGGAATGCTCGGCAAAATGATCATGGATGCCATGGAAGAATACATTGCCGGACATGCAGAAAATTCCAAGATCGACAAGCGAGTGGAAGATAAGGTCAACAAGGTAGCGGATAAGGCCAGAGAACTGGCGGAAGAACTTCACCGCAAGGTGACCACGGAGGAACTGATGGAAGAGACCGGTATGTCCCGCAAGATGATCGAGGATGCCATAAGAATGAGCGGTTTCAAGATTGAGGATATCGACAACAATGCAAAAGACAGTTTATGAGAATTATAAATACAGCCTGCAGGATACGGCAAAGGTCTACATAGGCGCAAAATATACCTTTGCAGAGCTGCTGGACCAGGACGAGGTGGCGTTTAAATTCCGCCTGATCGTGGAACGCTATATTTTAGCGGAAAAAGAGGTGGATCCTCAGGATACGCTGGAGACCCATCTGTATTATCTGAAGCCGGACAGTTTTCTTGTGAAGATCTACGACCGGATCAAGGCTCGGGTGAAGATCAATATCATCGAGGAGAAAAAAGGATTTTCGGCAGAGGCAAAAAGCTGTATGTCACGAAGGAATTGAACATCCGGGAATTAGTTGCCATGACACCGGAGGAGAAAGAGGCGAAGGGTGTCGTGATTCAGGAAATCTCCATGAGCAAGCTGGCACTGGCCGCGTTTTGACAGATTAAGCTCACCCACAGAAATCTACGCGGCTGCTGCAGACAGCGGAGATTTTCTGTGAGGGAGCAAACGAACATGAGCAAGAAGGACGATAGTCCGGATTGCGAATGGTCGTTACGATTTCGAGAGCTCGAAGAGCAAAGAAATCGGTGAAGAAAGATTTAGAAAAGAGGACACATCAGAAATGAGAGTAGAAGATTTATCCACATATGAGATTATAGAGAAACGGCAGATCCCGGACATTAACAGCGTGACCTATCTGTGCCGCCACAAGAAGACCGGAGCAAGGGTGGCACTTGTATCCAATGATGACGAGAACAAGGTATTCTCTATCGGTTTCCGCACCACACCCAAGGATTCCACCGGTGTAGCCCATATTCTGGAACACTCCGTATTATGCGGCTCGAAGGAATTCCCGGTGAAGGATCCTTTCGTGGAGCTGGTCAAGGGCTCACTGAATACCTTTCTGAACGCGATGACTTACCCGGATAAGACTATACCCGGTTGCAAGCTGCAACGACAAAGATTTCCAGAACCTGATGGATGTCTATATGGATGCGGTTTTTTACCCGAATATTTACAAAAACGAATCTATTTTCCGACAGGAAGGCTGGCATTATGAGCTGGAAGGTGACGAGGAGGAGCTGAAGGTCAACGGCGTGGTCTACAACGAGATGAAGGGAGCATTTTCTTCTCCGGATGATGTGCTGGAGCGGGAGATCATGAATTCCCTGTATCCTCACACCACCTACGGCTGCGAATCCGGAGGTGATCCGGGAAGCAATCCCACGAGCTGACCTACGAAGAATTCCTGAATTTCCACCGGAAATTCTATCATCCCTCCAACAGCTATATCTATCTCTATGGCAATATGGATATGGCGGAGAAACTGACCTTTATCGATGAGCATTATCTGTCTGCCTACGATGCCCTTGAGGTGGATTCGAAGTGACGGAAGAGGCGGCATTTACCACGCCGAATCGTATTGTCAGGGGAATGTCCCATCGGCGAGGGAGAGGACGAGGAGGAGAATACCTACGTCCCAGAACTTCTGCGTGGGCAATAGTCTGGATCCGAAGCTTTACATTGCGTTCCAGATCCTGGACTATGCCCTGTGTTCCGCTCCAGGAGCACCCTTAAAACAGGCCCTGGTGGACTGTGGTGTGGGTAAGGATGTCTACAGTATCTATGAGAATGGTATCCGCCAGCCCTATTTCAGTGTGGTGGCGAAGGACACTTCCGTAGAGAAAGAACAGGAATTTTACAGGTAACGGAAGAAGTGCTGAAAAAGCTGGTAAAGGACGGCTTCGACGAAAAGGCATTGTTTGCCGGCATCAATTATTATGAATTCAAATACAGAGAGGCGGATTTCGGTTCCTACCCCAAAGGGACTTATGTACGGTTTACAGGTGCTGGACAGCTGGCTGTACGATGACAGACTGCCGTTCATTCACATTGAGGCCAACGAGACTTTCGCTGAACTTCGAGGGAAAGTGAAGACCGGATATTTTGAGGGTCTGGTACAGAAATATCTGCTGGACAATACCCATCGCAGCGTGGTGATCTTGCAGCCGAAGCTGGGACTTCTGGAAGAGCAGGAGCAGAAACAGCGGGAAAAGATGGCACAGGTGAAAGCTGCCATGAGTCCGGAAGAGATCGAGAACGTGAAGGAGACCTTCCAGAAGCTGACCGAATTCCAGGAGAGCGAAGACGCAAAGGAAGATCTGGAGAAAATCCCTCTGTTAAAACGGGAAGATATGAAGAAAGAGGCAAATCTGCCGGTGAACGAAGTGCGGAGCATTGGAGATACCACACTTTTGTATCATGATCTGTTTACAAACGGCATCGGCTATTTACGTCTGATCTTCAAATTGGATCAGATCCCCGGTAAATATTTCCCGTATATCGGCATTTTGAAGGGCTGCCTGGGACTGTTAAATACGGAGCATTATGCTTATGGAGATCTCTATAACGAGATGAATCTGGTCACCGGCGGCATGGCTGCGGTAAATAATGTCTATGGCAAGCTGCAGGATACGGATCAGTTTATACTGACTCTGGAACTGAAGACGAAGGTATTTTATGACCGCCTTGCGGAAGCAATCGATCTGATGCGTGAGATCGTAATGACCAGTGATTTTACGGATGCCAAGAGACTGTATGAGATTCTGGCGGAGGGCAAGTCCCGGATGCAGGCACAGATGACCTCCGGAGGACACAGTGTGGCGGCCGGAAGAGCCTTATCCTACGGCAGTATTCCCGGAGCTGTCAGCGAGGAGATCTCCGGCATTCCGTTCTACCGCCTGATCACCGGTCTGGAAGCACATTTTGACGAGAAAAAAGAAGAACTGGTGGAGATCTTACAGACCTTAGTGAAAATGATCTTCCGTCCGGAGAATCTCATGGTGGATTTCGTAGGTGAGAAAAAGCCGTGGCTCTTTTAGATGCTCCGGTGGAGGCTTTCAAAGCAGCACTTTATATGGAAAACGTGGAAAAAGAACATTACATTCCGGAAACCTCCCGGAAAAACGAAGGTTTCTTAACCTCCGGTCAGGTCAATTACGTATGCCGTGCCGGTAATTTCCGCAAGAGTGGACTGCAATATACGGGAGCATTAAGAGTACTCAAAGTCATGATGGGGTATGAATATCTGTGGGTTAATGTCCGTGTCAAGGGTGGTGCCTACGGCTGCATGTGCAGCTTCGGCAGATCCGGTGACAGCTACTTTGTCTCCTACAGAGATCGAATCTGGGCAAGACCATTGAAACTTACGAGAAAGCTGCAGATGCCATTGCAGAGTTCACAGCAGATGAACGTACCATGACCCAGTATATCATCGGTGCGGTCAGTGATCTGGACGTACCCATGAATCCGGCGGCAAAGGGACTGTATTCCCTGAGTGCCTATATGACAGGACTGGATAATGCCACTTTACAGAGAGAACGCGACGAACTACTGGCGGCTACCGAAGAGGATATCCGTGCATTGTCCGCACATATCCGTGCATTTATGCAGGAGGATCTGCTCTGTGTCGTAGGCACGGCTTCTAAGATAAAGGAGGAACAGGAGAGATTCCTGAAGGTGGAAAATCTTTTTTGAAACGGCAAAAGGAAAGCTGCGATTTGCAAAAGTGGTTCTCAATCGCAAAAAGATCAAATAAATAAAGAACTTTTGTGATATTATTTCGTTTATAGAGGTGAACAATAAAAAGTCAACAGCAGGCGGATCCGACAGGCTGTCAGGATGCCGTCCGCAGAACGGAGAGGGTTATGAAAAACGAAATTTTGAAACAAAGATCATTACAGGGTTGCTCACTGCCGGCATGATATTATCGCTGACCGCCTGCGGCAGCTCATCGAACGGCAGTTACGGAATCAGTGATCTCATGGATGCGGATTATGCTGTTGCTTCCAATGAGGCAGCTGCACCGGAGGCGTCCGCTTATGAAGATGGATTTGGCATGACAGAAGGGTACGATTCCGCAGGAAATGCTCAGGACACAAGTACTACAGTGCCTGAGGAGACTGCAGCCACAGCAGACCGGAAACTGATCAAGACCGTGAATATGGATGTCGAGACCAGGGAGTATGATAAGCTGTTAAGCGCGGTAGAGAATAAAGTAACAGAGCTCGGCGGCTATATCGAAAGTCTGGATGCCTATAACGGCAGTACATATTATAGTTATCGTTCTACAAGGAATGCCAATCTGACCATCCGCATCCCGAAGGACAGACTGGAGGAGTTCCAGAATACGGTCTCAGAGCTGGGCAATGTGACCAGCCGTTCGGAGAATGTGCAGGATGTAACATTGACATATGTAGACCTGCAGAGCCACAGGGATGCCCTGCAGACGGAACAGGAGAGACTGTTGCAGCTGCTGGAACAGGCGGAGAGCATCGAAGACATCATTACCATCGAACAGCGTCTGTCGGATGTCAGATACCAGTTAGAAAGCATGGAATCCCAGCTTCGCAGCTATGATAACCGGGTTGACTACAGCACCGTATACCTTTATATTGATGAAGTAGAGGTCTATACTCCGGTAGAGGAAGAGACCACATGGGAACGTATTTCTGCAGGCTTTATGGACAGCTTAAAGAGTATCGGCGAGGGTATTAAGGAAGCAGCCATCTGGTTCGTGATCCATATCCCCTATCTGGTGATCTGGGCCATCGTGATCGTGATCATTGTACTGATCCTGAAAAGATCAAGAAGCGCACGAAGCGGATCGGGCGGAGGAAAAAGAAAAAATTCGCCGAAGAGGAAGCAAGAATGCAGAAGACTTTGCAGAACACGGCAGAGAATACAGCAGAGAATGCGGTAGCCACACAAAACAGCAATGAGTGAGAATCTATAAGATAAGCCGGACGGACCGGCGGCTGACAGAAAAGTGTCAGGGAAAAAAGACAAGAACAGGAGAAATAATAATGAACGAAAATCCGGCATACAAATCCGGCTTTGCCACACTGATCGGCCGTCCAAACGTGGGAAAATCCACGCTGATGAACCACCTGATCGGACAGAAGATTGCGATTACATCCAAGAAACCGCAGACCACGCGTAACCGTATCCAGACGGTACTGACGCTGGACGAGGACAGATCGTGTTCTTCGATACACCGGGTATCCACAAGGCGAAAAATAAGCTCGGCGAGTACATGGTCAATGTGGCGGAGCATACATTGAACGACGTGGATGTGATCCTGTGGCTGGTGGAGCCCACGAACTTTATCGGTGCCGGAGAACGTCATATTATTGAGCAGCTGAAGAAGACCAAGACTCCCGTGATTCTGGTGATCAACAAGACGGATACCGTGAAAAAGGAAGAGATCCTGGCGTTCATCGATACCTATCGCAAAGAACTGGATTTCCAGGAGATCGTTCCGGTGTCCGCACTGAAGGGAGACAACACGGATGTGCTGATCCAGTGTATTTTAAAATATCTGCCTTACGGCCCGGCATTTTATGATGAAGATACCATCACCGACCAGCCCATGCGTCAGATCGTGGCGGAGCTGATCCGTGAAAAGGCTCTGAGACTTTTGTCCGAAGAAATTCCCATGGTATTGCCGTAACCGTGGAAAGTATGAAGGAGAGAGGCAATATCTGCGACATCGAAGCTACCATTATCTGTGAGAGAGATTCCCACAAGGGCATCATCATCGGCAAAAGGCGGACAAATGCTGAAAAGATCGGCTCCCAGGCCCGCCCGGAGATCGAGGATATGCTGGAAATGAAGGTCAATCTGCAGCTTTGGGTGAAGGTGAAGAAGGACTGGAGAGACAGCGATATCCTGCTCAAAAACTTCGGATATAATCCGAAAGACATTGAGATGGGCGAATAGAAAAGTAAAATTTGCAGACCCTATTTTTACAGAGGATGACACACTGATAGAAGAGGGGGATGCGCAGGATGCAGTTCACGAATTACTGGCAGCAATTTGAACATACCGGCAGAGTGGAGGATTACCTGAATTACCTGCAGAGCGCGGAAAAGGAGGAACCTCCGGCTGGTGCGGAATGTAAAAGCCCCCTGGTGGATTGCAGAGCGGAGGGGCGTACAGACCTGTCCGCAGGGGAGGATGGATCATGCAGGAATCCCTGTATGTAACGGAATTGTATTAAAACAGACACCTTTCGGTGAATATGACAGGCGTGTATGCCTGCTTACCAGAGAAAAAGGGAAGATCACTGCTTTTGCCAGAGGGCGAGAAAACCGGGTAACCGGCTGGCGGCAGCGACCAACCCTTTTGCTTTTGGCTCTTTTCGTCTGTATGAAGGACGGAACTCTTATACGATATCGGAAGCAGAGATCCGGAACTATTTTCCGGAACTGATGACGGACTACGTGGGGGCATGCTACGGTATGTATTTCGCGGAAGTGGCGGATTTTTACTGCCGGGAGAACAACGATGAGAAAGAAATGATGAAACTGGTCTACCAGTCGCTGCGGGCTTTGTGTGCACCGGCACTTCCCAATGAACTGGTGCGCAGTATTTTTGAACTGAAGGCCATCGTTGTCAACGGAGAATATCCGGGAGTACCGGAGGAGCGCAAACTGGAAGAATCCACACGGTATGCACTGAATTACATAGCGGAGAGTTCTGTGGAAAAGTTATATACCTTTACCGTATCGGACAAGGTTCTTGCAGAACTTTCACAGATCGCGTCGGAATATCGGAAGCGTTTCATGGACAGGTCGTTCAAAAGTCTTGAAATACTGAAAACTCTATGTTAAAATCGGTTATGGCTGATGCCAAAAAAGGAGACTCATTTATGAGGCAGAATAGAATAAAAAGTTTCTTACGGCAGGATTGTCGGGGCTTTTGATACTGTCCCTCACAGGCTGCGGTCAGGCGGCAAACTTCCCGAGACTGTAGTGAATACTTCTCTGGTGGTGGAGAAGGACGGCAAAGTGACCTCTTATCTGGTGAATACTTTTGACAAAGACTTCTACAATCTGGACGGCCTTACACAGATGGTGGAGGAAGAGGCTGAGGAATTCAATGCCACACATACAGAGGCTACAGAGAATCCCATGAATGTGAAAACGGTGCAGGTTTTGGGAGACGGAGTCATGGTGCAGGTGGTACAGGAGTTCGCCGATACGGACAGTTATGCCGAGTACAACGAACAGGACCTGTTCTACGGGACCAGAGTGGAAGCGCTGGCACAGGGACTCACGGTGGATCGGGGAACTTGTAAACGCAGCGGACGGCACTCCGGCGGATTCTGAGAAGCTGGACAAGGCGTTGGAAAAGAATCATCTGATCATTACAAATGCAAGCACATATATATACTGTCCGTATCCGGTGCTATATATCAGCGAGGGTGTGGTCATGGGAGAGGATGGGTATGTGGATGCCTCCCAATCCGATGGTGTCGTTACGATACTGATGAAAAAATAGGCTTTACAGTAATACAAATATAGAGCAAGAAAGGTTTGGTACTGACATGGAAAAGACAATGGAAAAAATTGTAGCGCTGGCAAAAGCCAGAGGATTTGTATATCCCGGTTCCGAAATTTACGGAGGCCTGGCAAATACCTGGGATTACGGTAATCTTGGTGTAGAACTGAAGAATAATGTGAAAAAGGCATGGTGGCAGAAGTTCGTGCAGGAGAGCCCTTACAATGTAGGTGTGGACTGTGCGATCCTGATGAATCCCCAGACCTGGGTGGCTAGTGGACATCTGGGCGGATTCTCCGATCCTCTGATGGACTGTAAGGAGTGTCATGAGCGTTTCCGTGCGGACAAACTGATTGAGGATTTCTGTGAGGAGAACGGCATTGCCATTGAAGGCAGTGTGGACGCATGGAGCCAGGAAGAAATGAAGAATTTCATCGAGGAGCACAATGTTCCCTGTCCTACCTGCGGCAAGCACAACTTCACCGACATCCGTCAGTTCAACCTGATGTTCAAGACCTTTCAGGGGGTTACCGAGGATGCCAAGAACACCGTTTACTTAAGACCCGAGACTGCACAGGGTATTTTTGTTAATTTTAAGAATGTCCAGAGAACATCCCGTAAGAAGATTCCTTTTGGTATCGGACAGATTGGTAAGTCTTTCCGTAATGAGATCACACCCGGCAACTTTACTTTCCGTACCAGAGAGTTTGAGCAGATGGAGCTGGAGTTCTTCTGCGAGCCCGGCACCGATCTGGAGTGGTTCCAGTACTGGCGAGGCTTCTGTCGTGACTGGCTGATCTCCCTTGGCATTAAGGAAGACGAGATGCGTCTTCGTGATCACTCTCCTGAGGAACTGTGCTTCTACAGTAAAGGGAACCACCGATATTGAGTTCCTGTTCCCCTTCGGATGGGGCGAACTGTGGGGTATTGCGGACAGAACCGATTATGATCTGACCCAGCATGCCAATACCTCCGGCGAGGATATGACTTACTTCGATGATGAGAAGAAGGAAAAATACATCCCTTACGTTATTGAGCCTTCTCTTGGTGCAGACAGAGTGGTTCTGGCATTCCTGTGTGCAGCTTACGACGAGGAAGAGTTAGAGGGCGGCGATGTTCGTACTGTGCTTCATTTCCATCCCGCACTGGCACCGGTAAAGATCGGTGTGCTGCCTCTGTCCAAGAAACTGAACGAGGGTGCGGAGAAGATCTACGCAGAGCTTTCCAAGTACTACAACTGCGAGTTTGATGACAGAGGAAACATTGGTAAGAGATATCGTCGTCAGGATGAGATCGGAACTCCTTTCTGCGTAACTTACGATTTTGATTCCGAGACAGATGGCTGCGTTACCGTACGTTTCCGTGATTCCATGGAGCAGGAGCGTGTTGCTATCAAAGATCTGGATGCTTACTTTGCAGATAAGTTTACATTCTAAGATCACTATTCAGGAGCAGAAAGATTTTTCTGCTCCTTTTCAATATCTTTTTCTATTGGTACGAAAACTTTGATACTTACAGTGGAGGGGACAGCGTGGAACCGATCGAAGTGTTTCAGATTCTGGGAATCGAACAGACAAAAGACGAAAGGGCACTGAAGAATGCCTATCGTGACAAGCTGGCGGTAACGATCCGGAGGATGATCCGGAAGGCTTCAAGCGACTGCGGATGGCTTATGAGGGGGCCTGCCGCTATGCCGGAACGCCGGATGCAGAAGAGAACGAGGAGGCGGAACCGACGCTGGAGGACGATACTCCGGCAGGACAGTGGGTACGTGGTGTTCGGAAGGTCTATGAGAATATTACGGACCGCTGTGATGTGGAAAAATGGAAAGCGCTTTTTGAGGCGGATGACTTTCTTTCTCTGGAGGAAGAGGAAAACTGCACCACTTATCTGCTTCGTTTTCTGATGGAACATTATAAGCTGCCGACCGCAATCTGGAAGCTTCTGGATGAGAAAATCCACATTGTACAGAATGCGGGGGCTTTCAGAGAGCGCTTTCCGGCACAGTTTGTAAGCTATATGGTACATAAGTGCGAATCCGGGGAAGAAGTGGATTTTTCCGAGTTCCGTGGTGCGGAAGATGCGGATTACGATCAGTTTCTGCAATATTATGACAGAGCTTATCAGGCGCTGCAGGAGAAAAAATTACAGGAAGCGGAGCAGATGATCGGATGTGGGGATGCTCTGGGGATTACCCACCCTGTTATGGAGATCTGCCGTGCGTCCCTCTATGAAGGAAAGGGACAGACCGCAGAAGCCATTACTTTGTTAAAGAAACTGTCTGCAAAATATCCGGAGGATGATCTGATCGCTTACAATACGGCGGAAATACTGTGGAGAAATGAAGGGCGCGTAGAAGCGTCTGCTATTTATGAGAGTCTTCGGGAGAAGCTGCCGAAACACTACATGGCGAACCTGCGCCTGACGGACTGGTATTATGAGCAGGGGAACTATAAAGAGGCAAAAAATGTGCGGAAGAGATTCTTTCCGTAGGCGGAGACGACACATTTCTGGAGACACTGCAGAAGATCAACACCGAACTGGAACGGGAAATGAAACGGGAATATGCGCAGAACCATGATCCCGGTCTGGGACTGGATCTGGGCTGGTGTTATCTGCAGGATGGCGGATGCAGTGCTATCGGGCTTATGGCTATGTACAGCCGGAAAAATTCGCCGAAGCCATTGCGGAAGCGGAAAAAGCCGAGACCGGAACACCGAAGGATATCGGTATGCTGATCGAAAAGGCACAGATCTATGTGGAGATGGAAGAGTATGAACGCTGTGCGGAGATATCCCAGAAACTGATCGGGGATTATCAGGTTTACGCTGCATATGCCAACGAACTGGAAGCGGCGAAGAGGCAGTGGAATGCAGCAGGGGTGATCCAGACGGCAGAGCCTGTCTAAATTATTTTCCAACCTATGTCAAGGCCTATGAAATGATGGCAAAGGTGTACATGGATCTGACACATCCGGAGGAACTGAAGGAACTGTTACAACAGGCGAAGGATAATAATGTCAAAAGTGTGATCCTGGATGCCTATGAATGGCAGCTGACCAATACGGGGCTTCCCCAGGAACAGATGAACGACGCCATAGATAAATTCCGGAAGGAATATCTGAGCAAACTGGAAGCGGGCAAGACCATATTTTACCGGAGAGGACTTCCGATCATTACGGAATATCTGTATGCCTACCCTTGTGAATTTTTACTGGTGGAGCGGGGAGATTTTCATAATGCGGCAGGCTGTCTGGAGGCGGCAAAAGCGGATTATGAAAAGGCGCTTTCCACGAACCCGGCCAATCCTTTTGCCTGGAAGGGACTGGCACGGATCCACAGATGCCGCGGCAAATACGATGAAGCCATGATCTGCCTGAGAAAATGTGTATTTTTCTATGAAAAGAGCGGAACACAGAATCATGCCTGGCCGGAACTGATTGCGGAACAGGCAGAAATTTATTTTTGCTGGGTAATACGGAAATGGCGGAACAGTTTTACCGGAGATACCGTGAGATGACGGGAAGTGCCGGAGACCGGGACCGGAACCGTATGAGGGATTTCGCCAGATGTCTGGCCTGCAATGACAAGACTACGGAGGGATTAAAAGTTCTGGAGAAGGCATTCGTCAATGTACTGGATGCGGCAGGAGAAAAGCTGGATCTGTGTGTCTGGTGCGGGGAAAAAGACGATCGCCGGAAATATTCTGACATCGTGGCCGGAGAAGATCGAACTGCTTGGGAAAAATACCGGGAATACCCAGGAGTATTTCGAAGATTACTTTTTCCATCTGGGATGGTATGGGCTGATCTGTGGTTCCGGAAAGGTGGCCATCGAGAATATGGATAAGGCACTGATCTTCAATAAGGAGTATCTCAGCAAAAGGATGACATTGCGGACCTGATCCTGGCATGCATCCTGTACGGAGATAAGAAGAAAGGTGCTGACTATGCACAGGCGCTGAAAGCCTGCATGGAAAGACAAGATAAAAGCGGCAGGATGTGTATCTGAAATATCCGAAGCTTCGGATCGTACACGAATATCTGGCGGGATATTATACGGCCACCGATGAGGAACAGGATACGCTCCTGCAACTGGACAAAGACTGTTCCTTCTGCCATGGCTGTGTACATCCCGTCTGCGAGGAACTGGAGATGGTACGGATACTGCAGATGCTGAAAAAGGGCCGGGAGAAAGAAGCACTGGAGCGGCTGAAAGAGCAGATGCAGGAACATCCGGAATGGGATTGCAGGCCATCTGGCACCGGTATCATTCGGAACAGGTGACGAAGGATACGGATCCTGCTGTAGCCGCTTTTCACAAGGAAAAGCCGCAGCCGGAGAAACGGGGATTCTGGCAGAGGCTGTTCGGGAAGAAGTAAAAATTAAAATGAAGAGAGAAGAAAACATATGATAGTCGGAATCGATTTGGGAACCACCAACAGTCTGGTGGCAGTATTTACGGAGGAAGGACCTGTGATCATCCCCAACCGTCTGGGGAAAACATCTGACCCCCTCTGTGGTCAGCGTGGATGAGAACGGCAATGTCTATGTGGGGGAGACGGCACAGGAACGCAGAAACCTCTATCCCGACAGTGTGGCGCAGGCATTTAAGCGCAGCATGGGAACGGATCGCACTTATGACCTGTCCGGCAAAAAGTTCCGCCCAGAAGAATTGTCAAGCATGATCCTGCGTTATTTGAAAGAAGATGCGGAAGCCTATCTGGGGGAAGAAGTCACAGAGGCCGTGATCAGTGTACCGGCCTATTTTGACGACAAGAGAAGAAAAGCCACCAAGCGGGCCGGAGAACTGGCCGGGCTGAAGGTGGAGCGTATGATCTCGGAGCCTACCGCAGCGGCGGTGGCCTACGGCCTGTACGAAAAAGAAAAAGACACCAGATTTCTGGTATTTGACCTGGGTGGCGGAACTTTTGATGTCTCCATTCTGGAGTTGTATCACAATATTCTGGAGGTGCGGGCGGTAGCCGGAGACAATTATCTTGGCGGTGAAGATTTCACGGAAGTGATGTCGAAGCTTTTTCTGCAAAAGACAGGACTGCATTATAAGGATCTGTCGGAGAAAGAACAGGTGCGTCTCTATAAAAAGGCAGAAGAAGCCAAGCAGGGAAATCAGTGATCAGACTGCGGTGACCATGGAACTTATGCTGGGTGAAGAGAACAAAACGGCAGAGATCACCTTAAAAGAATATGAGGAAGAGTGCGAAGAACTGCTAATGAAGATCAGGGAACCGGTGAAGAAGAGTCTGGCGGATGCAGGACTGAAGCTGTCGGACATCGATGAGGTATTGCTGATCGGCGGAGCCACCAGACTGTCGGTGGTCAGGGATTTCCTGATCAGGCTGTTCCGCAAATTCCCGGATACAAGACTGAACCCGGACGAAGCCGTGGCACTGGGCGCGGCGATCCAGGCGGCCATGAAGGAACGCCGGGCGGAGGTAAAGGAAGTCATTCTGACGGATGTATGCTCCTTTACATTGGGAACGGAAGTCGTGGTGGAATACGAGGAAGGCAAATTTGAAGACGGCCGTTTCTGTCCCATCATTGAGCGCAACACTGTGATCCCCGCCAGTCATACGGAGCGGTTGTACACTGTCAGAGACAATCAGGACAAGGTACGCGTCCGGGTACTGCAGGGAGAGAGCCGTTTCGCCAGAAATAATCTGTTTCTGGGAGAACTGAACATTGATGTTCCCAAGGGGCCCAGAGGCAGTGAAGCCGTGGATGTGACGTACACCTATGACATCAATTCCCTGCTGGAAGTGGAAGTCAAGGTGGTATCCACCGGACTGACCCAGAAAATGATCATCAAGGGACAGGACAACCAGATGACGGATGATGAGATCCAGAAGCGAATGGAAGAATTGTCCTACCTGAAGATCCAGCCCAGAGACCTGGAGGAGAACCGTCTGGTGCTTCTCAGAGCGGAGCGGATGTATGAGGAAGCACTGGGAGACCGGAGAAAAGAACTGGATCGTTATATCACTGTTTTCGAGGCTGCATTGAAAAAGGGCAAAAAAAAGAGGAGATCGAGGAGGCCAGAGAGGCATTGAACGAGATCCTGGAAGACGAGGATGAGTGATGTTTTATCCTTGACGCGGCGAAATGATAACATTATAATGTAGAAATGTAGGTTTATTTTCCGAAAGGTGTAATTTTTAGACAAGGAGACCGAGAGAATGAGACAATTCACTTCTGATGAGCTGAGAAAAGCTTGGAAACAATTTTATATAGACCGTGGCCATGTGGATGTGGGAGCAGTATCCCTGGTATCTGACGGATCCACCGGTGTTATGTTCAACGTTGCCGGAATGCAGCCTCTGATGCCTTATCTGCTGGGACAGAAGCATCCTCTGGGTACCAGACTCTGCAATGTGCAGGGCTGCGTTCGTACCAACGATATCGATTCCGTAGGTGACAAGAGCCATGTGACTTTCTTCGAGATGATGGGAAGCTGGAGCCTGGGAGATTATTTCAAGAAAGAGCGTTGCCAGTGGAGTTTCGAACTACTGACACAGGTATTCGGATTTGATGCCGACCATCTGGCTGCTACTGTATTTGCCGGTGACGAGAATGCACCCAGAGATGAGGAAGGCGCACACTACCGTATCGCTTCCGGTTTCAAGAAGGAGAATGTATATTATCTGCCTGCCGATGACAACTGGTGGGGACTGGAATACGGCCCCTGCGGTCCCGACAGTGAGATGTTCTATATTGCAGACAGACCGGACTGCGGACCGAACTGCGGCCCCGGCTGTGACTGTGGCAAATACACCGAGCTGGGTAATGATGTATTCATGCAGTATGAGAAGCATCATGACGGTCATCTGACCCCCTTAAAGCAGAAGAACGTGGATACCGGTTGGGGCCTGGAGCGTATTCTGGCCTTTTTAAACGGTACCAGAGATGTATACCAGACGGATCTGTTTGCTCCGGTCATTGCTTATATCGAGGAGGCTTCCGGTGTGAAATACAATGCGGATGAAAAGCTGACCAGATCCATGCGTATTCTGGCAGATCATCTGCGTACCAGTGTAATGCTGATCGGTGACGAAGCAAAGCTGCTTCCTTCCAATACCGGTGCCGGTTATATTCTCCGTCGTCTGATCCGTCGTGCGGTAAGACACGGACGTACCCTGAATATGACTACAGAGCAGCTGCTGCACATTGCTGCTATGTATATTGATGAGATCTATGCAGAGAGCTATCCTCTGATGAAAAGAACAGAGAGTTCATTCTGAGCGAACTGCAGAAGGAGATCGCACGTTTCGAGAGCACTCTGGAGAACGGCATGAAGGAGTTGCAGAAGATTCTGGAGCAGAAGAGAAGTGAAGGTAAAAAGGAGATCGACGGCAAGTCCGCATTCTACTTATATGATACCTTCGGATTCCCTCTGGAGCTGACTGTAGAGCTGGCGCAGGAAGAGAATCTGACTGTAGATGAGGAAGGCTTCGCCGCTGCCATGGAAGAGCAGAAGCAGAAGGCAAGAGAAGGACAGAACTTCTCCCAGAAGCTGACTACTGCAGCAAGTGTATTCGATGGACTGGATGACAAGATCACCAGCGGATTTGTAGGTTATGATGCGCTGACCGCAGAAGGTAAAGTAGTAGGACTGGCATCCGAGACCGAACTGGTGAACACCTTAAATATGGGAGAGACCGGTACCCTGATCACCGATGTGACTCCGTTCTATGCTACCATGGGCGGACAGAAGGGTGACTTTGGTGTGATCCGCACCGAAAACGGTACTTTTGAAGTGACTGAGACCGTGAAGATCGCAGGCGGACGCATCGGACATGTGGGTAAGGTCGTATCCGGAACAGTTACTGTGGCAGACAAGGCAGAGCTGGCAGTGGATACCGACAATAGAAAGAGTGTCTGCAAGAACCACTCCGCAACCCATCTGTTACAGAAGGCACTGCAGATCGTACTGGGCGATCATGTAGAACAGCAGGGTTCCTACCAGGACGGCGCAAGAACCCGTTTCGACTTCAGCCACGGACAGGCTATGACTGCAGAAGAGATCGCTAAAGTAGAGGCTCTGGTCAACGAGAAGATCGCAGAGGATATTGCAGTTGTTACCGATATCATGAGCATCGAGGATGCGAAGAAGAGCGGAGCTATGGCTCTGTTCGGAGAAAAATACGGCGATACTGTCCGCGTGGTATCCATGGGAGACTTCTCGAAGGAACTGTGTGGTGGTACTCATGTAAAGCATACCGGTGAGATCGGTTACTTCAAGATCCTGTCCGAGAGCGGTGTCGCTGCCGGCGTCAGAAGAATCGAAGCACTGACCGGTGCCAACGTGATGGCATACTATCAGGCTATGGAAGAGAACTTCAATAAGGCAGCCGCAGCCGCAAAGGCAGCTCCGGCAGCCCTGACCGAGAAGATCCAGCATATGCAGGCAGAACTGAAGGCTCTGAATGCTGAGAACGAGTCCCTGAAAAGCCAAGATGGCACAGTCCGCACTGGGCAATGTCATGGATCAGGCAGTGGAAGTCAAGGGAACAAAGCTTCTGGCAACCAGCGTATCCGGTGTGGATATGAATGGCTTGCGAGACCTGGGTGACCAACTCAAGGATAAGCTTGGTGAAGGCGTTGTCGTACTGCTCTCTGCACAGGATGGCAAGGTCAATATGATCGCCATGGCAACAGACGGTGCTGTAAAGGCCGGTGCCCATGCAGGCAACCTGATCAAAGGGAATTGCCGCACTGGTTGGCGGTGGCGGCGGCGGACGTCCGAACATGGCGCAGGCCGGCGGTAAGAATCCCGCAGGCATTCCCGCAGCGATCGCGGAAGCGTCCAAAGTACTGGAGGGTCAGCTCGCATAATGGAACGAGAGAATCTGAAATCCCGTTTAGGCTTTATACTGCTGTCTGCCGGCTGTGCCATTGGTATCGGCAATGTATGGAAGTTCCCGTACATGGCCGGCCAGGGCGGCGGTGGCGCATTTGTATTGTTTTATCTGATCTTCCTGGTGATCCTTGGTCTGCCGATTATGACCATGGAGTTCGCTGTGGGAAGAGCAAGTAAGAAAAGTCCCGTAAAGGCTTACCAGGCACTGGAGAAGCCGGGACAGAAGTGGCATATCCACGGGTATTTCACGCTGGCAGGCTGTTATCTGTTAATGATGTTCTATACTACCGTAGCAGGTTGGATGTTACACTATTTTTTATATGACGGCTACCGGTAAACTTTCCGGTCTTTCCGCAGATGCGGTAGCGGATCAGTTTACCCGGATGCTGGCAGATCCAGGGGTCATGATGTTCTGGATGGTACTGGTGGTAGTCATCGGTGTCGTCATATGTGCCGGTGGCCTGCAGAACGGTCTGGAGCGTGTGACGAAAGTCATGATGATCGCACTGGGATCTCTCAGCTTGCCATCATGGTAGTACTTGCCATCAACAGCTTCTTCATGGCGGGAGCAAAGGAAGGTCTGAAGTTCTATCTGGTACCTGATTTTGGACGCATGCAGGAGGTTGGTGTGGTATCTACACTGGTAGGTGCCATGAATCAGGCATTCTTTACCTTAAGTCTTGGCATTGGTGCAATGGCGATCTTCGGAAGCTACATCGGCAAGGATCATTCCCTGATGGGTGAGTCCGTCAGAGTTGTGGTACTGGATACTTTCGTGGCAATTACCGCAGGACTGATTATATTCCCCCGCCTGCTTTACCTATGGGGTGGATCAGACTTTTGTAAAATATCAAACTTCCGGTGCCAGCCGTAGAAATAGCGCATTACGTCGTTTCAAGAGAAACTGTGCGAAGGCTGGTATCCAGCAGGAGATTCGTAATCTTACTTTTTACGGTCAGCATACAGGTATTCTGGTGGGACGGAATCAGTGTATCTGCGGAGCCGGCGGCAATCGAAGCTCCCAGTGCCGTGCTTCTGGAGAGCTCTACCGGGAAAGTGATCTTTGAACAGAATGCCAGAGAGCGCAGAAGTCCCGCCAGTATTACCAAAATCATGACATTGCTATTGACATTCGAGGCATTGGATCGGGGAAGATAAAACTGGAGGATCCGGTGACCGTCAGTGCTTACGCCAGTTCCATGGGAGGCTCCCAGGTATTCCTGGCGGAGAATGAGGTACAGACCTTGGAGACCATGATCAAATGTATTGCTGTAGCTTCCGGCAACGATGCCAGCGTGGCAGTGGCAGAATACATAGCGGGAGTGAAGAGGCTTTCGTGGATCAGATGAATCAAAAGGCGGCAGAACTGGGAATGGTAGATACACATTTCGAGGATTGTTGCGGACTGACGGATTCCGACGGACACTATACGACAGCTATGGATGTGGCCATTATGTCCAGAGAGCTCACGGTGAAATATCCCAAGGTCTTTGAATATACCGGTATCTGGATGGAAGACATCACCCATGAGACCAGACAGGGCAGCTCTACATTTACCCTGAACAGTACCAACAAGCTGTTGAAACAGTACCAGTGGGCTACGGGACTGAAGACCGGATCCACCTCCAAGGCTAAATTCTGCCTGTCTGCCACTGCCACGAAGGATGGTATTGACCTGATTGCCGTGGTCATGGGAGCCCCGGACTACAAGGCACGTTTTAAGGATGCTCAGACACTGTTAAGTTACGGTTTCAATGTCAGTGACCTGTATCTGGATGAGAATGCGGATGCATTGGAGGACCTTCGGATAGAAGGTGGCGTGGAAGATACGGTACCTGTCAGATACCAGAGCGAATTCCGGTATCTGGATACGGAAGGCAATTCGCTGGACGGAGTGAAGAAAACCATAGAATTACCGGAGGAGGCACAGGCGCCTGTCGCAAAGGGGGCGGAGGCAGGCAGAGCGGTCTATCTGTTGAACGGAGTGGAGATCGGAAGCGTTCCGATCCTGTATGAAAATGATGTGGCGAAAGCGGTATACAAGGACTACCTCTTTAAAATAATGGAATTTTATCTTTTGTAAGCCCGAAAAATATGTTATACTATAGAACATATTGGCAATTAACTGAAATAGACCATGGGGGCAAAGAATTTGGATGTGGTGATTACCGTGATCGCAGTGATCCTGGTGGTTCTTGTATGGATAATGCTGTACGACAGCAATCGTTTTGTGGTACGGCATTATTTCCTGCGGGATCAGAGAATCAAAAAGCCTGTTAAGGCAGTGGTTCTGGCGGATCTGCACAATAAGAGATACGGAAAAGAAAATGAGCGCCTGCTGCAGGCCATTGATGAGATAAGGCCGGACATGATCCTGATCGCCGGAGATATTCTGACGGCAAAGCCGAAGGCAAGTCTGGAGACGGCGGTGGACCTGCTTACGAAGCTTGCCGGGAAATATCCGATCTACTACGGCAACGGCAATCATGAACACCGTTTGAAACTGTACCCGGAGAACTACGGAGATATGGCGGAGCGGTACGAGGAAGCCTTGCAGAAGATCGGAATCCGGAGGCTGGTGAATGAACATACCGTTCTGGAAGAATCCGGGATCTGCATTTACGGATCGGAGATCGACAAGCTGTATTATCAAGCGCTTCGGGATCCAGCCCATGGATCCGGAGTATCTGAAAAGTCTGTTGGGACAACCTTCCGCAGAAAAGTATACGATCCTGATCGCCCACAATCCGGATTATTTTCCGAAATACGCGGACTGGGGAGCAGATCTGGTGCTGGCCGGCCATGTCCACGGCGGTATGGTGAGAGTCCCCATCTGGGGAAAAGGCGTGGTGTCTCCCAATGTGAGACTTTTTCCAAAATATGATGGCGGAGAGTTCACACTGGGGAAAACCAGAATGCTGCTCAGCAGAGGACTGGGAATGCATACGATTCCGATCCGGCTGTTCAATCCTGGAGAGGTCCTGGAAGTGGATCTGCTGCCGGGGGGAGAAGAGGCCGGTGGGAGTGATGAGGGGAAATAGGAGTTTTATTACATGGCAATATCTGTAAAACTGGAAGCATTTGAAGGTCCTCTGGATCTGTTGCTTCATTTGATCGAGAAAAACAAAATAGACATCTATGATATTCCTATTGTGGAGATCACGGCCCAGTATCTGGATTACATTAAGCAGATGCGACGGGAAGATATGAACGTCATGAGTGAATTCTGGTAATGGCGGCAACACTGATCGATATCAAGTGCAAAATGCTGCTGCCCAAGGAAGTGAACGAGGACGGCGAGGAAGAGGATCCCGGAGCGGAGCTGGTACAGAAGCTGTTGGAATACAAGATGTACAAATATATGTCCTTCGAACTCAGAGACCGGCAGGTGGATGCTGCCAGAAATATGTACAGAGAACAGAGACTTCCGAAGGAAGTGGAAGCCTACAGACAGCCCATCGATTACGAAGAGCTGATCGGCGATATGAACTTGAACAAGCTTCATGAAATATTCAAATCTATTGTGAAGAAACAGGAGGACAAGATCGACCCTGTCCGCAGCCAGTATGGCAATATCGAAAAGGACGAGGTGGATATGGACATCAAGATGCTGTATGTGGAAGCTTATGCCAGAGAACATAAGACCTTCAGTTTCCGAAAGCTTCTGGAGAAGCAGAACAGCAAAATGGAGGTCATCGTTACATTTCTGATCATTCTGGAACTGATGAAGACCGGCAAGATCAACATCAGCCAGGAAAATATATTCGATGATATTATGATTACATCTAACGTTTAGGATACAGTGAGGTTTTAGCATGGAACGCAGTAAAGCAGAAGCAGTAATAGAAGCCATCCTTTTACCATGGGGGATTCCGTGGAGATCAGCAGACTTGCGGAAGTGATCGAAGAGGATGTGAAGACCACAAAATCCATTTTAAAAGATATGGCGGCGAGGTATGAGGAAGAGAACCGTGGCATCGGTCTGACACAGTTTGACAATTCGGTACAGCTGTGCACCAAGGCGGATATGTATGAATACCTGATCAAGATCGCGAAGACTCCCGAAAGATGACATTGACGGATACGGTTCTGGAGACCCTGTCCATCATTGCCTATAAGCAGCCGGTAACAAGACTGGAGATCGAGAGAGTCAGAGGGGTCAGCTGCGATCATGCCATCAATAAGCTGTTGGAATACGATCTGATCACGGAGTTAGGGCGGCTGGATGCTCCCGGAAGACCTCTGCTGTTCGGCACAACGGAACAGTTCCTTCGCTGCTTTGGTGTGAAGAGCCTGGAGGAACTGCCGGAACTGAACCCGGTGCAGGTGGAGGAATTCAAACAGCAGGCGGAGCAGGAAGTACAGCTCACATTAAACATATAATAGAATAGGACAAAGAATCAGCCTCATAATAATCATAGTAATAGGGGACTCTTTTGGGAGTGATGATTATGCGAGGCTTTTTTGTGCCCTTTTCGCCGGAATTCTGTGTCTGGAAAGTATAGGCGGATTCTGTCGGCAGGGGTATGTCAGCGAGGGAATCCGGGAACAGGCTACGCACCTTTTTCATGAAACAGCGGAAAAGGAAGCCGGGCAGCTGCAGGAGGATTTACACCTGTATGCACAGGCGGCGGTGCTTCTGGATGCCGACTCCGGGCGGGTACTATATGAAAAAATGAAGAGACTCCCATGGCAATGGCCAGCACCACCAAGATCATGACCTGCATGCTGGTGCTGGAAAATGCAAAGGTGGAGGAAGAGGTCAGTATTTCCGCCTATGCAGCCACTATGCCCAAGGTAAAGCTCTATGTGAAAAAGGGGGAGCATTATACGGTAAGAGAACTGCTGTTTTCCCTGATGCTGGAAAGCCATAATGATGCTGCTGCGGCACTGGCGGAAGATATCGGCGGAAAGCTTCTGGGTGAGACGAAAGAGGCTTCGGAGCATACTACAGAAGAGAGTAAGGCAGCATTACATAGATTTGCACAGGCGATGAATGAAAAGGCGGTGGAGATCGGCTGCGAGGATACCTGGTTTATCACTCCCAACGGGCTGGATGCCACAGAGACATTGACATTACCTGACGGGAGTATTCTGGAAAAGGAGCACCATACCACAGCAAAGGATCTGGCCTGTATTTTACGGTACTGTATCAGAGAGTCTTCCCAGAGAGATCTGTTCCGGGAGATCACCCGGACACAGGAGTATTGTTTCACGGAAAACGGACGCTCCTTTCAGTGCCACAACCACAATGCCTTTTGCAGATGATGGACGGAGCTTTTACCGGCAAGACCGGATTTACGAACAAGGCGGGGTACTGCTATGTGGGAGCACTGGAACGGGATGGAAAATGTATGATTGTGGCACTTCTGGCCTGTGGGTGGCCGAATCATAAGACCTATAAATGGAGTGACAGCAGAGAGTTGTTTGGATATGGACTGGAAAATTTTGTTTACCGGAAGTTCGGAGAGGAAGAATTTTCCGGACGGGGAACAGTACCTTATGCCGATCCCGGTGACGGAGGCACAGGATAAGGAATTGACAGGAGAAGTGCAGCTGGCGGTGGAACTGGATCCGGAGGCGGAAGGAGCGGAAGGCCTGCTTATGCGCGCAGACGAGAAAGTGGAGATTCTCTACCGGAAAAGAGAAAGAACTGAAGGCACCGGTAAAGGAAGGAACGACGGTGGGAGAAATCTGTTATCTGGTGGATGGCGAAATCTGGCGCAGGGAGCGGCTGTATGCTGCTTGGACAGTGGAGGCCGTGGATCTTTCCTGGTGCGGCAGACAGATCCTGAAACGTTTTCTGGTAGCATTCCCGTAGGGATTGCAGAAAAATGGAATGGAAAAAATGACGGGGAAATTGTTCAAAATGAGGTACAATATATAAAAAATGTAAAAATCTGCAATTCGTTCTTTGCGAGTTGCAGATTTTATGTTATACTACAGACTGTTAATCATGGGGGCATTTGTGCTTCTATATTAATAAACGTTTTCTATTATATTTTATTATATTATCAACGGAGGGCTGAAAACATATGAGTACTACTTCACAAGCGAGTCAAAGAATTACAGCTTTACTCGACGAAAACAGTTTCGTTGAAATCGGCGGACTTGTAACCGCAAGAGCTACGGATTTCAATCTGAAACCCAATGAAACTCCTTCTGACGGTTGTATTACCGGCTACGGAGTGATCAATGGTAATCTTGTATATGTATATAGCCAGGACGCTTCCGTACTGAACGGAACCATCGGCGAGATGCATGCAAAGAAGATCACCAATCTCTACGATCTGGCTATGAAGACCGGAGCACCTGTGATCGGACTGATCGAATCAGCAGGTTTAAGACTGCAGGAAGCAACCGATGCACTGGCTGCATTTGGTGAGATCTATTTAAAGCAGACCCTGGCTTCCGGCGTGATCCCTCAGATCACTGCTGTATTCGGAACCTGTGGCGGCGGCTTAGGACTGTTCCCTACCATGACCGATTTTACTTTCATGGAAGAGAAGAATGCCAAGCTGTTCGTGAATGCTCCCAACGCTTTGGACGGCAATGTGATCACCAAGTGTGATTCTTCTTCCGCTAAATTCCAGGCAGAAGAGAGCGGTATTGTTGACATGGTAGCTGACGAAGCAACCATTCTGGAGAAGGTAAGAGAGCTGGTAAGCTTCCTGCCTGCCAACAACGAGGATGATGCAAGCTTCTTAGAGGATTGCACTGATGATCTGAACCGTGTAAATCCTGAGATCGCAGGCTGCGTCGGCGACACATCCGTTGCTCTGTCCATTCTGGCAGATGACAACAACTTCTTCGAGGTGAAGGCCGGATATGCCAAGAACATGGTAACCGGTTTCTTACGTCTGGATGGCGTTACCGTTGGTGCGGTAGCTAACCGTTCCGAGATCTGCGACGAAGAAGGCAAGGTAGCAGAGAAGCTGGATGCAGTTCTGACTGCAGAGGGCTGTGAGAAGGCTACTGAGTTCGTAAACTTCTGTGATGCTTTCGGCATTCCTGTACTGACCCTGACCAATGTAAAGGGTTACGAAGCAACTCTGGCTTCCGAGAAGGCTATCGCAAAGGCTGCTGCAAAGCTGACCTATGCATTTGCCAACGCTACCGTTCCCAAGGTGAACGTTGTGATCGGCAAGGCTCTGGGAACCGCTTATGTGGTAATGAACTCCAAGGCAATCGGTGCGGATATCACCATGGCATGGCCGGATGCACAGATTGGTGCTATGGACGGCAAGCTGGCTGCCAAGATCATGTATGATGGCCAGGGCGCTGATGTGATTAATGAAAAGGCTGCTGAGTACGAAGCACTTACTCTGAATGTAACCAGCGCAGCCAAGAGAGGATATGTGGACCAGATCGTAAATGCTGCTGATACCAGAAAATATGTGATCGGCGCATTCGAGATGCTATTCACCAAGAGTGAAGACCGTCCTGCCAAGAAACACGGAACTGTATAAGAAAGGGTGATTGTAAAATGAAGAAATTTTTAAGCTTAGTATGTATGATTACCTGCATCTTTGGTTTGACGGCGTGCGGCAGTGAGGAGACCTATACGGATTATGAGCAGCGCAAGATGGACACTGCAATCCAGATAGCTACCCAGTATGTGATTCCTTCTCTGGAGAATTTTGAAGACGAAGCTGCACTGGAGAGCTTTCTCTGAGTATACCGCTGATGAAGTGGCATATATGGTACAGGAAAATGTAGGTATCACCGTTGATGGTTATGCATACAAAACTGCTATCGAGTCCTTCAACTCCGCTAAAAAGTCCATTGGCGGCATTACCGCAGTCGGTGATGCAGAAGCTACCATCGATGATGATCAGATCATTGTACATGTAGATGTGACCGGTGCCAAACAGAATGCACAGGCAGAAGTGATCTTCACCAACGATATGTTCCTGAGCATGGAGTCTGCAGCGCTGAACCCCGTGGAGTCCATGGGTGGCCTGATGACCAAAGCTGCACTGAACACTCTGATCGGTATGGGAACTGTATTCGTAATGCTGATCATGATCTCACTGATCATTTCCCTGTTCAACTTCATTCCGAAGATCCAGGCTGCATTCAGCAAGAAGGATAAGGAGGAAGAAGCAAAGAACGCAGGTATTGATAAGGCTGTAACTCAGATCGTTGCACAGGAAGAGCCCGAGGCAGATGACACTGAGCTGGTCGCTGTTATTGCAGCTGCGATCGCAGCAAGCGAAGGTGCGGCAAGCACTGACGGATTTGTAGTTCGTTCTATCCGCAAAGTAAGATAATCGTAAAAACGTTAGGAGGATATTAAAATGAAAAATTATACCATTACCGTAAATGGCAACGTATATGATGTAGTAGTAGAAGAGGGCGCATCTACCGGAGCACCCGTAGCAGCAAAGGCTCCCGCAGCTCCCAAGGCAGCACCCAAGGCTCCCGCAGCAGCTCCCAAGGCAAGCGGCGCAGCAGGCAGCATCAAGGTTGAGGCCGGTGCAGCTGGTAAAATCTTCAAGGTAGAGGCAAGTGTTGGACAGGCTGTTAAGAAGGGTGATGCTGTCATCATTCTGGAAGCTATGAAGATGGAGATCCCTGTAGTAGCTCCCGAAGACGGCACTGTAGCAAGCATTGACGTTGCAGTTGGTGATACTGTTGAGGCTGGTGCAGTTCTGGCAACTCTGAACTAGGCATTTTACATCAGCTCTATAAACAACAGGAGGTCATCAAATGGAATATATAGCTAGTACGCTTAACAACCTGATTCATCAGACAGCGTTTTTTAACCTGACCTGGGGAAACTATGTCATGATTCTGGTTGCATGCTTTTTCCTTTATTTAGCTATCCGTCATGAGTTCGAGCCTTTGCTCTTACTCCCGATAGCGTTCGGTATGCTGTTGGTAAACATTTATCCCGATATCATGCTGCACCCTGAAAATGCAGCAAACGGTGCCGGCGGCTTACTGTATTATTTCTACAAGCTGGATGAACTGGCAATCCTGCCGTCCCTGATCTTCATGGGTGTCGGTGCGATGACAGACTTCGGTCCGCTGATTGCAAACCCGAAGAGTTTCCTGCTGGGAGCTGCAGCACAGTTTGGTATCTTCGCTGCATACTTCGGAGCAATTGCGATGGGCTTCAATGACAAAGCTGCAGCTGCAATCTCCATCATCGGCGGTGCTGACGGCCCTACCTCTATTTTCCTTTGCGGTAAGCTGGGACAGACGGCGATCCTGGGACCTATCGCAGTGGCAGCATATTCCTACATGTCACTGGTTCCCATTATCCAGCCCCCTATTATGAAGCTTCTTACCACAGAGAAGGAAAGAAAAATCAAAATGGAACAGCTTCGTCCGGTTACTAAACTGGAGAAAATCCTGTTCCCGATTATCGTTACGATCATTATTTCTCTGATTCTGCCTACCACCGCTCCGCTGGTAGGTATGCTGATGCTGGGTAACCTGTTCCGTGAGAGCGGTGTGGTTCGTCAGCTGACAGAGACCGCATCCAATGCCCTGATGTATATCGTAGTTATTCTGCTTGGTACTTCCGTAGGAGCTACCACAAGTGCAGAAGCATTCCTGAATGCAGATACCCTGAAGATCGTTGCGCTGGGTCTGATTGCATTCATGTTCGGTACCGCCGCAGGTGTTCTGTTCGGTAAACTGATGTGTAATGTCCGGCGGCAAGATCAATCCTCTGATCGGTTCCGCAGGTGTGTCTGCAGTTCCTATGGCAGCCCGTGTATCCCAGAAGGTTGGTGCAGAATCCGATCCTACCAACTTCCTGCTGATGCATGCTATGGGACCAAACGTAGCAGGAGTTATCGGTACTGCCGTAGCAGCCGGTACATTCATGGCTATCTTCGGTGTATTTTAAAGCGATGCACGATGAAATAAGTCCGAAGGACTTAGAATGGCATCGCGTCATACTAACTATAGAAAATATTATTATGGAGGATATTCGTAATGTCAGAAATTGAAAAGAAACCGATTAAGATTACGGAAACTGTTTTACGTGATGCACATCAGTCTCTGATCGCTACCAGAATGCCGACCGAATTCATGCTTCCCATCGTTGACAAGATGGATAAAGTTGGTTATCATTCCGTAGAGTGCTGGGGAGGTGCTACCTTTGATGCATCCCTTCGTTTCCTGAAGGAAGATCCCTGGGACAGACTGAGAAAGCTGCGTGACGGCTTCAAAAACACCAAGTTACAGATGCTGTTCCGTGGACAGAATATTCTGGGTTACAGACCTTATGCAGATGACGTGGTAGATTACTTCGTACAGAAGTCCTTATCAAACGGTATCGATATCATTCGTATTTTCGACTGTCTGAACGACCTGCGCAACTTACAGGAAGCGGTAAATGCTACCAACAAGTTCAAGGCACAGGAAGGCAGAGGTGAAGCACAGGTTGCTCTGGCTTACACTCTGGGTGATGCTTACACTCTGGAGTACTGGACCAGCATGGCCAAGAAGATCGAAGAGATGGGTGCAGATTCCATCTGTATCAAGGATATGGCCGGTCTGTTAGTACCTTACAAGGCTGCTGAACTGATCAAGGCGATGAAGGAAGTTACCAAGCTTCCCATCCAGTTGCATACTCACTATACTTCCGGTGTTGCAAGCATGACCTACCTGAAGGCAGTAGAGGCCGGTGTTGATGTGATCGATACCGCTATGAGCCCCTTCGCTATGGGTACTTCACAGCCTGCTACCGAGGTTATGGTTGAGACCTTCAAGGGAACCCCTTACGATACCGGTCTGGATCAGAACCTGTTAGCTGAGATCGCTGACTACTTCAGACCTTACAGAGATGAGTGCCTGGCTAACGGCCTGCTGAATCCCAAGGTTATGGGTGTTGATATCAAGACTCTGCTGTATCAGGTACCCGGCGGTATGCTTTCCAACATGGTTAGCCAGCTGAAGGAGCAGAATGCAGAAGACAGATACTACGATGTGCTGAAGGAGATCCCCAAGGTTCGTAAGGATCTGGGTGAGCCCCCTCTGGTTACCCCTTCTTCTCAGATCGTTGGTACTCAGGCAGTCTTCAACGTACTGCTTGGTGAGCGTTACAAGATGGCTACCAAGGAGACCAAGGCAGTTCTTCGTGGTGAGTACGGTCAGACCGTTAAGCCCCCATGAGCCAGGAAGTTATCGACAAGGTTATCCCCGGTGAGGAGAGAATTACCTGCCGTTACGCTGATCTGCTCGACAATGAGATGGATAAGCTGGAAGGCGAAATGAAGGAATGGAAACAGCAGGATGAGGACGTTCTGAGCTACGCTCTGTTCCCTCAGGTTGCTACCGACTTCTTCAAGTATCGTCAGGCACAGCAGGAAAAGGTTGATATGACCCAGGCTGACACCAAGAACGGTGCATACCCTGTCTAAATAATTCGTCAATAAAAAGGTCGCACGACTGCTCGCAGTCAGTGCGGCTTTTTATTAGACGAACAAAACCACATGAGCAAGTAGGGCGATAGCCCGGATTGCGAATGTGGTTGCGAGCTTCGAGAGCGCGAAGCACGGAGAAGCCGTTATTTAGACATGTCCCCGGTCGAACCGGGCGATAGCCCGATTGCTCATGAGTTTGCGGCTTCGAGCGCGAAGCGCGGAGAAGCCGTTATTTAGACATGTCCCCGGTCGAACCGGGGCGTCAGCCCGGATTGCGAATGAGTTTGCGGCTTCGAGAGCGCGAAGCGCGTAGAAGCCGTTATTTAGACATGCCCTTGGTCAGCCCGATATGCGAATGAGTTTATTTACATATTGACAAACCACCTCTTCACCCACTAAAATAACAAGTGTTATAGAAGAACACATTGTTTGCTGTAAATACAGCGGAATGAGAGGGATTATGGCTCGTAAAGAGATGATCACAATTGATAAAATCCTGGATACGGCATTTGCCATGACAAGGGAAGAGGGATTTGCCAATGTGACAGCCAGAAGGGTAGCGGCGAAAGCAGGGTGCTCTACACAGCCTATTTTCAGAGTATATAAGAATATGGAAGAACTGTGGGATGCGGTCTATGAGAGAGCTGCAGCTTATTTTCTGATTATTACAGCTTGTATCCCCGTACCGGCAAGACACCTTTCGCCAATCTGGGCATGGCTTACATAGCTTTTGCTAGAGAAGAGAGACACCTGTTCGAGCTTCTGTTTGTATCGGATAACCAGGATGGCAAACATAAGAAAAAGAGTATGTATGAGATCTTGAATGGTGATGCCGGAAACGTGGTCTACGAGATCAACCTGGCCAGAGTGGCGGGCTGCCCGGATCCCGGTGATCTGTTCATGAAAATGTGGATTTTCATTCACGGAGCTGCCTGCATGTCTCTGACCGGAGATTATGATCTGACAGACTTACAGACAATGCAGCTATTAGAGCATTCCTATTACGCTTTTTACAATGAGACAACGCGAGGTTAAGAACCGTGGCAGAATATGATGTTTTTACCCGAATCAACGAACATTATGCAAAAATGAGCAAAGGCCACAAAGCCATTGCGGATTACATATCGGAACATTACGATCAGGCAGTATTTATGACCGCTGCAAAGCTGGGTGAGACATTGGGAATCAGTGAATCTACCGTAGTGCGTTTTGCAGCGGGAATCGGTTATGACGGTTATCCGAAATTCCAGAAGGCACTGGAAAGCTGCGTGCAGGGGAAAGCTCAACGGCATTCAGAAAATGGATGCCAAATACGGCAGAAGCTCCCAGTCGGAGATCCTGACCTCCGTACTCAGCGCAGATATCGAAAAGATCCAGGATACCATAGACAATCTGGATCCGGCGGCCTTTGAATCCGCCGTTGCCACGATTCTGGAGGCAGAGACCATTTATATCATGGGACTTCGCAGCAATGAGCCGCTGGCAGCGTTTCTGCATTTTTACCTGAATATGATCCGTGGCAAAGTCTTTTTACTGAATACCACCAGTGTCAGTGAGACTTTTGAACAGATGATCCATATTGGCCCGAAGGACTGCTTCATCGGTATCAGTTTTCCCAGATACTCCATGCGGACGTTAAAGGCCATGGAGTTTGCCAATGACCGGAATGCCAAGGTGATCGCCATTACCGACAGCATCCATTCCCCCATGAATCTGTATTCTTCCTGCAATCTGCTGGCCAGAAGCGACATGGTGTCGGTGGTGGATTCTCTGGTGGCACCTTTAAGCGTGATCAATGCGCTGGTAGTGGCATTGTGCCTGAAATGTCCGGAGCAGGTGCGTAAAAATCTGGAGACACTGGAAGAGACCTGGAATAATTATCAGGTATATCTGAATGATGAGATCGACTTTATAGATGATGAACCGATGCTGGACTATTCCCTGCGGCGCAAGGAAAAATGATGGACGGACAGATCGGCAAAAGAGGATAGAAATGAGTAAGGTGATTGTGATCGGTGGCGGTGCTGCCGGCATGATGGCTGCCATTGCGGCAGCGCAAAAGGGCATAAGGTAATACTTCTGGAAAAGAACGAAAAGCTGGGGAAAAACTGTTCATCACTGGAAAAGGCCGTTGCAATGTGACAAACGCGGCGGACATGGATGTCCTATTTCAGAATATTTGTACCAATGAAAAGTTTCTGTACAGTGCTTTTTACGGCTTTGACAATACACGGGTATGCGATCTGCTGGAGCAGGCAGGCTGCCCGCTGAAAACGGAGCGGGGAGACCGGGTATTTCCGGTATCCGATCATTCTTCGGACGTGATCGCCGCCCTCCAGAGAGAACTTCGCAAATATCAGGTGGATGTTCATCTGCATACCGAGGTGATAAAGATCCTAACGAAGGAAACGGATGGCAATCCTGTTTTTTCTGTGGCGTGGAATGTGCAGACCATAAGAAAATCGCGGCGGATGACTGCATTGTCTGTACTGGAGGCTGTTCCTATGCCAGCACCGGATCCACGGGGGACGGGTATCGTTTCGCGGAAGAGACAGGGCATAAGGTGACGGAGAGGAAACCGGCATTGGTGCCTTTGGAGATCCGGGAAAACTGGTGCAGGGAACTGATGGGCCTTTCCTTAAAAAATGTGGAGATCCGGATGCAGTGTGGGAAAAAGACCTGGTATGAAGGGTTCGGCGAGATGCTGTTTACCCATTTTGGCGTCAGCGGCCCCTGATCCTGTCAGCCAGCAGCTTTTATTCGAAAAATCTTTCGAAACGTAAAGGCGGCGATGAGGTAAAACTTTTCCTGGATCTGAAACCGGCGTTGACCCCGGAACAGCTGGACAAACGTTTGCTTCGGGATTTTGAGGAAGCAAAGAACAAACAATTTAAAAATGCGCTGGACCACCTGTTCCCTGCAAAGCTGATTCCTGTTATGATAGAGTTGTCCGACATTTCCCCGGAGAAGAAAGTGAACGAAATCAGCCGGGAAGAGAGAAAAGCTTTCGGCTCATTGATCAAGGAACTACCCATGACGGTGGCGGGGACGAGATCTTTTTGCGGAAGCAATCATCACTCAGGGGGAATCTCGGTAAAGGATATCAATCCTTCCACCATGGAATCAAACGTGTACGGCATCTGTATTTCGCAGGGGAAGTATTGGATCTGGATGCCATGACCGGGGGCTTTAATTTGCAGATCGCCTGGTCTACGGGACATCTGGCGGGGGACAGCATACAATAAATTCGCGCACAAAAAAGTCCGGAGAGAGATTTTACGAATGAAAATCGGAAGATTTGTGAAAAAATAATAATTAATAGAAATCAATTATAATTAATAGAAATAAAGAAAAGAGGACTAGACTATGAGTTTTAATGTAGCAATCGACGGCCCGGCAGGTGCCGGAAAAAGTACCATTGCAAGAGCTGTGGCAAAGAAAAAAGGATTTATCTATGTGGACACCGGAGCAATGTATCGCGCCATGGCACTGTTTATGTTAAGAGAGGGCGTAGAACCCACGGATGCAGCGGTCATCGCCGATAAATGCAAAGGAGGCGGATATCACCATTCAGTATGTGGACGGTGAGCAGGTCGTTTTATTAAACGGAGAGAACGTCAATGCTTATCTGCGTACCGAAGAAGTCGGCAATATGGCATCAATACCAGTGCACAACCCGCAGTACGCACCAAACTGGTAGAACTTCAGCAGGCACTTGCAGCTAAGAGCGACGTGATCATGGACGGCCGTGACATCGGTACAGTGGTTCTTCCCAATGCTCAGGTGAAGATCTATCTGACCGCCAGCAGTATGGTGAGAGCCAGGAGAAGATATGATGAACTGACCGCCAAGGAGAGACCTGTGATCTGGAGAAGATCCGTCAGGATATCGAAGACAGAGACTATAGAGATATGCACAGAGAGACCTCTCCGTTAAAACAGGCTGAGGATGCGGTACTGGTGGATACCTCCGATATGACCATTGAACAGGTCATTGACCGGATCGTGGCACTGATTGGCTAAATGGGAGACGATATATGGAAGTAAGACTGGCAGACTGTGCGGGCTTTTGCTTTGGTGTAAAGCGCGCCGTAGATACTGTGTATGAACAATTAAAAACGGGAAGACTATCTATACCTATGGCCCCATCGTGCATAATGAGGAAGTGGTCCGGGAACTGGCGGAAAAAGGAGTAAGAGTTCTGGAAAGCAAAGAAGAACTAAAAAACCTGAAAGCCGGGGGAGACCATTCCCTGTGATCATTCGTGCCCACGGAGTGGCAAAAGAAATCTATGATATCATGGAAGCAAACGGTCTGGAGTGCATTGATGCCACCTGCCCCTTTGTGAAAAAGATCCATCGTATCGTGGAACAAAAAAGCACAGAAGGGTATCATGTGATCGTCGTGGGGGACCCGAAACATCCGGAAGTAGAGGGTATCGTCGGCTGGTGTCAGGGCCCGGTAACCGTTCTGGAAACTCCCGAACAGGCAGAAAATTTTGTGAAAACAGAAGGTGAAAAGCTCTGTATTGTGTCGCAGACGACATTTAACTACAATAAATTTCAAGAACTTGTTGAAATTTTCGAAAAAAAAGGTTACAATGATAGTGTTGTGAACACTATCTGTAATGCTACAGAAGAGCGACAGCGATCGGCAAAGGCCATTGCAGCGGAAGCTGACGTTATGATTGTAATAGGAGGGAAGCACAGTTCTAATAGCAGAAAACTTTACGAAATCTGCCAAAGGGAATGTGTGCACACCTATTTTATACAGACACTGGATGACTTGCATTTAGATCTACCTAAAGCTGTTCGACTAGTGGGTATTACAGCGGGGGCTTCCACCCCAAAGAAAATTATTGAGGAGGTTCAAAACGATGTCAGAATTAAGTTTTGAACAGATGCTGGAAGAATCATTAAAGACAATACATGCAGGAGAGGTAGTCGAAGGTACAGTCATCGATGTGAAACCGGAAGAGATCATTCTGAACATCGGATACAAATCTGACGGTATTCTTACCAAGAACGAATACACCAACGACTCCAGCGTGGATCTTACCACGGTTGCCAAGGTTGGTGACACCATGGAAGTTAAGGTACTGAAAGTCAATGACGGTGAGGGACAGGTTCTGCTGACTTACAAGAGACTTGCTGCTGACAGAGGCAACAAGAGAATCGAAGAAGCATTTAACAATCACGAGGTACTTAAGGCAACCGTATCCCAGGTACTGGACGGTGGTTTAAGTGTGATCGTGGACGAAGTAAGAATCTTCATCCCCGCAAGCCTGGTATCCGATACTTATGAGAAGGATCTGACCAAGTATGCAGGACAGGAGATTGAATTCGTGATCAGCGAGTACAATCCCAAGAGAAGAAGATACATTGGTGACCGCAAACAGCTGATCGTAGCCAAGAAGGCTGAGCTGCAGAAGGAACTCTTTGAGAAGATCAAAGAAGGTGATATCGTAGAAGGTGTTGTTAAGAACGTAACTGATTTCGGCGCATTTATCGATCTTGGCGGCGCAGACGGACTGCTTCACATCTCCGAGATGTCTTGGGGCAGAGTCGAGCATCCCAAGAAGGTATTCAAGGTTGGCGATAAGCTGAAAGTCCTGATCAAAGAGATCAACGGCAATAAGATTGCACTGTCCCTGAAGTTCGACGACGCTAACCCCTGGAAGAATGCAGCAGAGAAGTATGCAGTTGGCAATGTAGTAACCGGTAAGGTTGCAAGAATGACCGACTTTGGCGCTTTCGTAGAATTAGAGCCCGGTGTAGATGCTCTGCTTCATGTATCCCAGATCGCAAAGGAGCACATTGAGAAACCTTCCGATGTACTGAGCGTTGGCGATGAAGTTACAGCTAAGGTTGTAGATTTCAATGAGGCTGATCACAAGATTTCCCTGAGCGTTAAAGCTCTGACAGCTCCAGAACCCGTTGAGGCAGAGGAAGAGTCCGATGCAGATGTTGTATCTGTAGATATTGACGCTGTTATCGCTGCAGAGGCTGAGAACTCTGAGAAATAATCAACCGTTAGGTGGTAGATATTCATGATATATGATTATGAGTATTTTAAAAAGGAGATTTATTCTCTGACTACGATCGATCTGAATGCTTACAAAGAGAAGCAGATGAAACGGCGTATCGATACTCTGATCGCCAAGCATAAGATCGTAGGTTATGACAAGTATGTACAGGCACTGAAGACGGATAAAGTACTTTTTGAGGAATTTGTAGGATACATTACTATCAATGTTTCAGAATTCTACCGTAATCCTGAACAGTGGAAATATCTGGAAGAGACCGTGATCCCGGAACTGATTCAACGCTTCGGCAAGAACCTGAAGGTTTGGAGTGCGGCATGTTCCACGGGAGATGAGCCTTACTCTCTTGTAATGGCTCTGTCACGGCACATTCCGTTACAGCAGATTCGTATCTATGCTACAGATCTGGACAAACAGGTTATCGCAAAGGCAAAGACCGGCCTGTATGGAGAAAAGAGCATAGAAGGCGTGCCGGAGGATCTGAAGAAGAAATACTTCACGAAGATTGGTCCTTCTTACAAGATTGCAGATGAGATCAAGGCAAGAGTGGATTTTCACCAGCACAATTTACTGAAGGATACTTATCCTACCGACTGTAATCTGATCGTGTGCAGAAATGTATTGATTTACTTTACAGAAGAAGCAAAGGATGAAGTATTCCGGAAGTATTACCAGTCACTGGCCAAGGGTGGTATGCTGTTTATCGGAAGTACCGAACAGATCATGAATTATCGCGAAATCGGATTTGACAGAAAGAGTTCTTTCTATTATGTGAAACCGATGTAGTGAGTACAGAAAAATGACAAAATAAGAAAGAGGAAAGCAGTTTTGCTTTCCTCTTTTTGTACTTTTTGTACTTTCTGTGCTATAAGTGCTATAAGTACTATAAGTACATCTAAGGGACGATGCCTCATTTCGTTCCGGTTAGTAAGTAGATGCGATCATGGACAAAACATGATTGGCATACTGTGTAAATCCTTCTCTGTTTTTCTTCATTTCATCCGTCAACTCGAAGAATAATTCCTTGCTCTTATAATCTCTCTTGAAGAATGGCGTGAACAGAATCTCCCATTGGGGAAGATAGCAGGAGAATTTCCGGGTGTAACAGTTCGCTGCGGAGGCCTGGAGCCTGTGCTCTTTGTCCACGAAACCGGCTACAGATTTGTGCAATGCCACATCTTCCGTAGGAAGATAGTAATAGTCCTTGTAGTTGGAATAGAAATATTTTAATTCTTCTTCGTAAATGGGAACCTTTAAAGTAGCCGATTCTCCTTCTCCACGGAAATAGCAGTTGGCCGCAGAAGCGGTTACCAGTCTGGGCAGGGAAGTGGGAATCTGCAGGGTGATCAACAGTTCCTTGCGCTGTGCGCCACTGACATCTTTGTAATAGTTGGCCTGTACTTTTCTGGCTTTCACACAATTCTCGTTGAACAGATCATAGTAGGCCAGAATCGGAAGAACTTCCAACATTCCCTTCAGGTCGTCCGCATTATGCAAAAACAATGCTTTTTCTGTGAATTCCGAAGGATTTTTTACATAATCATGGTATAGACCAATGAGTTCTCCGCCGGAGAAAACATCGGTCCGGGCAATTCGAGATACTGCTCCAAAGTTTTCTGCTTACAGTTCGGCAGCTTTAGGAAGAATTTATAAGGGGAGATCCGGCGGTAAATGTCGATACCCTGAAATCCGTCAAAGGAGAACGGAAGCTTTAACTGCGCACATTTCTGGGTGATAAAGGGAAGGTCAAAATTATTGCCGTTGAAATGTACCAGATAGCGATAATCTCTTGCAAAATCAAAGAAAGCAGTGAGAATATCCCCTTCCTGGGAATAGTCATCCGCCATCCACTGGATGGTCCGCCATTTGCCGGCCTGATAGTAGGCACAGCCAATCATATATAAATAAGAAGTACGGGAAGTGAATCCCGTGGTCTCAATATCGAGAAAAGGATTTGTTCCAGAGGCGCCAGCTTATCCAAGGGATAGGAGATCGCGAAATCCTCCAGAGTCTCTTCTGATTTTTTCATGTATGACCTCTTTCTGCCGTGTGGGCAAGTTAATAAACGCTTTCTCCGTTCTGCGAACTCTCGAAACCATAACAAACATGCGTAATCCGGGCTATCGCCCTACTTACTTATGTTTGTTTATTCACCTCATAGAAAACCTGTGCTGCCTGCAAGCAGTCACACAGACTTTCTATGGGTGAATTTATTTTACCATAATTTTAGAATTTGCAGTAGCATTTTGTTGATAAAAGTTGATAAAAATAGTACAATTATCATAATGCAATTTGCAATACAAGTAACTATTTAGAAAGGATGTTAGGAAATGGCGAAGTTGACATTTGTAGGTGGAATCCATCCCTATGATGGCAAAGATCTGTCCAAGGACAAGCCGATCCAGGATGTCCTGCCCTAAAGGGGAAATGGTCTATCCGTTGTCCCAGCACATCGGCGCTCCGGCGAAGCCCATCGTGGCAAAAAGGAGACCGGGTACTGGCGGGACAAAAGATAGCGGAAAGTGGTGGCTTCGTGTCGGCACCCATCTATGCATCTGTGTCGGGTACGGTAAAAACCATTGAGACGAGACGTGTGGTAACAGGAGATCTGATACAGAGTATCGTGATCGACAATGACGGCCTGTATGAGAGCGAAGAATTTCATCCTTATGCACCGGTGGACAAACTGCAGAAGGAAGAGATCATCGACATTGTGAAGGAAGCCGGTATCGTAGGTATGGGTGGTGCCGGATTTCCTACGCATGTCAAGCTGTCTCCGAAGGATCCTGATAAAATTGACTATGTAATTGCAAACTGTGCGGAATGTGAGCCTTATCTGACTTCCGATTACCGCAGAATGATGGAAGAGCCGGACAAGCTGATCGGTGGTCTGAAGATCATGCTGAAGCTGTTTGACAATGCCCACGGTATTCTGGCCGTGGAGGACAATAAGCCGGATTGTATCTCTCTGTTAAAACAGATGACTAAGAACGATCCTCAGATCACGGTGAAGGCACTGAAGACCAAGTATCCTCAGGGCGCGGAGCGTCAGCTGATCTATGCCACAACGGGACGGAAGATCAATTCCTCCATGCTGCCTGCGGACGTAGGTTGTATTGTAGATAATGTAGATACCGTGGTTGCCATTTACAGAGCGGTGACGGAAGGACGCCCTCTGATGGAAGCGTATCATCACTGTTACCGGAGATGCTGTGGCCAATCCCCGGAATTTTCGTGTACCTATCGGTATGAGTTATCAGGAACTGTTGGATATAGCCGGTGGATTTAAGCAGGAGCCGGAGAAGATCATCTGCGGAGGTCCCATGATGGGATTCGGTATGTTCCAGCTGGATGTACCCACCACAAAGACCTCTACCGCATTACTGGCACTGACCCAGGACGATGTATCCGCTATGGAGCCCAGTCCCTGCATCAACTGCGGACGTTGCGTGGAAGCATGTCCCGGCCGTATTGTTCCCAGCCTTTTGGCAACCTATGCGGAGCATTTTGATGAAGAGGCTTTCGTGGAACATAACGGTATGGAATGCTGTGAATGCGGCTGCTGTAGTTTTGTATGCCCGGCAAAGCGTCCTCTGACGCAGGAGATCAAATCCATGCGTAAGATCCAGCTTGCCAAGAAGAAAAAGAAGTAGGAGGGAAGAACAGTGAGCGGACTTTTTAAAAGTATCTTCAAATCCTCATATCCGGTCAAAAGTAACGACCAGCAGCATTATGACAGCCGTGGTGATCGCACTGCTGCCGGCTGCCGGTTTCGGAATCTATAACTTTGGCCCCAGAGCACTGGCAGTCATGGCTGTGACCATTGCCAGTACAGTATTGACGGAGTTATTATTCGGCTGGCTCTGGAAGAAAAAAAATCACGATTTCCGATATGTCAGCAGTGGTAACAGGACTGCTGCTGGCGCTGAATCTGCCGGTGAGCATTCCGCTGTGGATGGCGGCATTGGGCGGTGTGTTTGCCATCCTTGTGGTAAAAATGCTGTTCGGTGGTCTGGGTCAGAACTTTATGAACCCGGCACTGGCAGCCAGATGCTTTCTGCTGATCTCTTTCCCGTCCCAGATGACGAATTTTGCCTGTGATGCCTATACCGGGGCTACACCGCTGGCAGCACTGAAGGCAGGAGAGAGTGTCAATGTCATGAACATGATCGTAGGTAAGACCGCCGGTACCATCGGCGAGACTTCCGTGATCGCACTGCTGATCGGTGCCTGTTTCCTGATCCTGATCGGTGTGATCGACCTTCGGATCCCCGGTACATATATTGTGACCGTGATCCTGTTTGCGGGAATCTTCGGCGGGCACGGCTTTGATCCTGCCTATCTGTCTGCACAGTTAGCGGGCGACGGCCTGATCCTGGGTGCCTTTTTCATGGCAACGGATTATGTCACCAGACCGATTACCATCAAGGGACAGTATGTATACGGTGCGGTACTGGGACTTCTTACCGGAATCTTCCGTATCTTCGGACCGGGAGCAGAGGGAGTGTCCTATGCCATCATTTTAGGTAACCTTCTGGTACCTCTGATCGAAAAATTCACCATGCCGGTGGCTTTTGGCAGAAAGGCAGGTGCGAAACGTGAAAAATAAGAATGATATTCAGGCAATGTTAAAAGAAGCGGGCATTTTGTTTGCAATTACTCTGATTGCCGGACTTTGCTTGGCTTTGTCTATGAACTGACCAAGGAGCCCATCCGTCAGCAGGAGGAAAAAGCGGTGCAGGAAGCCTGTCAGGCGGTCTTTGCGGATGCGGAGCATTTTGAAGAACTGGATGCTTATACACCTTCTGCGGATACGGCGCAGAAGCTGGCAGATACCGGAATCACCATCGGTACCGTCTATGAAGCACAGGATGCTTCTGGAACGCAGTTGGGCTATGTGATCCAGACCACGACCTCCGAAGGCTATGGCGGAAATATTGTGCTGTATGTGGGAATCCGTCTGGATGGTACGGTCAATGATATTTCTATTTTAAGTATTTCCGAGACTCCCGGACTGGGCATGAAAGCGGGAGATGTGCTGGTGCCGCAGTTCCACAACAAGAACGTGAAGAGCTTTGCCTACACCAAGACCGGATCCACTTCTGACAGTGAGATCGATGCCATCAGCGGTGCGACCATCACCACGAAAGCAGTGACCAACGCTGTCAACGGAAGCCTTCTGGCATTTAATGATTATGTACAGGGAGGTGCTGGCAATGAATAAAGCAGGTGAAAGACTTTATAACGGTATCATCAAGGAAAATCCTACATTTGTACTGATGCTGGGAATGTGTCCGACTCTGGCGGTGACCACATCGGCCATGAACGGACTGGGCATGGGCCTGACCACGGCAGTGGTACTTACCATGAGTAACCTGATCATTTCGCTGCTTAGGAAAGTGATCCCCAGCCGGGTGAGAATCCCTGCATTTATCGTGATCATTGCATCCTTCGTAACTGCGGTACAGTTGCTGTTGCAGGCGTATCTGCCGTCACTGAACGATGCTCTGGGTGTGTATATTCCTCTGATCGTTGTAAACTGTATCATTCTGGGAAGAGCAGAGAGCTATGCGTATTCCCATCCGCCCATTCCTTCCCTGTTCGATGGACTTGGCATGGGACTTGGTTTCTCTCTGGCACTGACTTGTATCGGTGCAGTACGTGAGATCCTGGCGGCCGGATCCATCTTCGGATTTCGGATCATGCCGGATTCCTATGTGACGATCAATATTTTCGGACTGGCTCCCGGTGCGTTCTTCGTACTGGCTGCACTGACCGCTTTGCAGAACTATATCAAGAATAAGAGAAAGCTAGCTGGCAAGGATTACGAGAAGATCCAGCCCGGCTGCGGACATGACTGTCTGCACTGTGGCGAGAGTGGCTGCTCGGAGCGGTTTTATGACAATACCAATACCACGGAAGAGGCTGTGAAGGATGCGGCAAAAGCGGCAGCAAAACCTCAGACGGCAGAGGATGATCTGGAGACCATCGATTTAGATAAGGAGGACAAATAAATGGATAGTGTAAAAGATATGCTTCTGTTACTGATCAGTTCCTCCATCGTCAGCAATATCGTCTTAAGCCAGTTCATGGGACTCTGCCCGTTTTTGGGAGTATCCCGTAAGATCAAGACTGCAGGCGGTATGGGAACCGCGGTTATTTTCGTCATAACGCTGGCAAGTGCGGTAGCGGGCGTGATTTATAAATTTATCTTACAGCCGCTGCACATTGAGTATCTGGAGACGATAGTGTTCATTCTCGTCATTGCTGCACTGGTACAGTTCGTGGAAATGTTCCTGAAAAAAGGCAATGCCTTCCCTGTATCAGGCACTGGGCGTCTATCTGCCTCTGATTACCACCAACTGCGCGGTGCTTTGGGTGTAGCCATTACCAACGTGCCGAAGGAATACGGTATTCTAACCGGTATCGTAAATGGCTCTGCCACAGCGCTTGGCTATTTTACCATTGCCATCGTGATCCTTGCAGGACTGCGTGAGAAGATGGAATACAATGAAGTGCCGGAATCTTTTTCAAGGGAATGCCCATGGTACTGCTGACAGCAGGACTGATGGCCATTGCTTTCTGCGGATTCTCCGGTCTGATCTAGGAAGGAGTAACATAGATGAGTATAACAGGAATTCTGATTGCTGCGGCTTGTGTCGGAATCGTCGGCATCTTTGTGGGACTGTTCCTTGGCGTGGCCGGCATTAAATTCAAAGTAGAAGTAGATGAGAAGGAAGAGGCGGTGTTAGCTGCCCTTCCCGGAAATAACTGTGGTGGTTGCGGCTTCGCCGGATGTTCCGGTCTGGCAGCTGCCATTGCAAAGGGAGAGGCTGCGGTGAACACCTGTCCCGTAGGCGGAGAGGAAGTCGGCAAAAAAAATCGCCGCCATCATGGGTGTAGAAGCAGAGGCTTCCGAGCGCAAGGTAGCCTATGTGCATTGTCAGGGTGACTGCGAGCGGACCACAACGGATTATGATTATTATGGCATCAAGGACTGTCGTATGATGAGCTTTGTGCCCGGAGGCGGGCCGAAATCCTGCAACAGTGGCTGCCTGGGATTCGGAACCTGTGCACAGGTCTGTCCCTTCGATGCCATTCATGTAGAGAACGGTGTGGCTAGTAGATAAGGAAAAATGTAAGGCCTGCGGAAAGTGCGTGGAGGTCTGCCCCAAGCATCTGATCAGCTTACGGCCTTATTCAATACGGTACAGGTAGCCTGCAGTTCTACGGACAAGGGCCCCGTTACCATGAAGGCCTGCAAGACCGGCTGTGTGGGCTGCGGTATCTGCGTAAAGAATTGCCAGCACGATGCTGTGAAGGTCGAGAATTTCCATGCAATCATTGATCCGGAGAAATGTGTGGGCTGTGGTGCCTGCATGGAGAAATGCCCGAAGAAATGTATCGTAAAAGCATAAAGAAAGTACAAGAGGAGAAAAGATAAGCGTCTTCCGGACGATTATGAAGATCACGGAGGAGGGCTGACACCTACGGTGATCAGTGCCATCGTTGCTGTTACAATTTTCGTGGCAGTGATCCTTACGGTGGTGCTGATCATTAACAGACAGGCCACTTCCCACCAACAGAACAATACGGCTGCACAGACGGAGAATGTACAACAGGCAGGAAAATCAGCAGACAGCAAAGTATCCGGATACGCAGGATCTGATCACCGGAAGCACATTGACTCCTTCGGATCTGGATTTTTGGGATATGTATCCGGAGACTACGGCAACACCATTGCCGTCTGCGGATCCTTCCCAAAAGGATAACAAAAAGGAAACAGCGGAAGCGGATCCTTCCACCGATGGAAAACATACCCTGGTGACCAACCGGGACGGCAAGGAAGAATGGGTGCTGATCAGCCCGTACCTTCCCAAGCACGAATATGATTTCACCAAACTGGTGTGCCAGTCCGACCTGATGAAATATTATCAGGACGGCAAACTGACTTCCTATGTCGGGGTGGATATTTCCAAATATCAGGATTATGTGGATTTTTGAAACTGAAAAAAGCCGGAGTGGATTTTGTGATGTTGCGGGTAGGTGCCAGAGGCTATGGCAGCGGACAGATCGTATTGGATGATTATTTCGTAGACAATATCAAGAGAGCCACAGATGCTGGATTACAGATCGGGGTGTATTTTACCTCACAGGCCATCACGGAAGAAGAGGCGGTGGAGGAATCCAATATCGTTCTGGAGAATATCAAAGACTACAAGATCACCTATCCGGTGGCTTTTGATATGAGTTTTGTGGACAATGATACGACGAGAATCGAGACTGTCAGTCGTGCGGACAAGACGAAGATCACCAAGGCTTTCCTGGATACCATAGAGGCAGCCGGATATAAGCCCCTGCTTTACGGAGACAAGGAGTGGCTGATCAAAGAGATTGACCTGTCAAAATTATCGGCATATGACGTATGGCTTTCCCAGATGGAAGACGTGCCGGATTATCCTTATCGTTTTACCATGTGGCAATATGCCAATGATGTCACCATCGACGGCATTGCAGGCTATGCCAATATGAATATCAGTTTTATTGATTATTCGGAGAAATAGGCTCATAATTCAGGATTCCCGGTGCAATGTCGAGCGTAGAATAGATCTCGGCATAACGGCGGGGAGTGATGGCTTCCACATAGTTGGGGGTAAAATTACTGGTGACTCCTTTGCTATGCAAAATATCGATGGCCTTGTTATAGGCAATGGCTGCTTCGATATCAGTAGCGTAGCGCCCCACAATATAATTACCACGGATATGAATGCGGACAGTATAAACGTACTGTCCGTTTTTTGCTGCCGTTTTCCGGACACCGTGATAGATGTTGTGGATCTGCAGATTTTCCCTGCGGAAGTCCGTAGGATCTCCGTTGACAAAACAATAATCCACGCCGGTAACTCCGTAGCTTTTGATGCCATAGCGTGAGGTCAGCGTCTGCTGCATTCCGTAGTCGGCCACAAAATAATGATTTCCCCGGCACATGATCTTATGGGAAGAATAATAGAACAGGTCTTCCATGTCGAATTTTAAGACATGGTGGGGGACAAATAATAATAGAAGAGCTGCTGTCCCAGATAGATCGGATTGCCGATGTATAGTCCGTTGTCCCGCAGATTGATCAGACTGACCCATTTTTCGAAGGACAAAGGGGACACCTTCTCGTAGGACTGCAGTGTCAGGGAAGGATCGGACAGCAGGAGAAGCCCCTGTTCGTAGGCCCGATGGGCCTGTAAGGCATCGGAGAAACTGCCAAGACTGATATGCTTGCCGTTTTTGGTCAGAGAAGCACGGTAATAGACAGTTCCGTCTTTTTTTTCGGCCCGGAAGACTCCTTTATATAATTGTTCTTTTCAATGTTTTGCTCACTCATATTTCTATAGTAACATTTTTCTCCGGAGAACAACAGATATATTTTTCGGACGAGCTGCATAAAATGAAGTTAGAGCCAAAATGAGAATTGGGGAAAGGAACAAAGCCTGTATGTATAAAAGAGCATTAAGCGGACTACTTGCAATAAATCTGATATTTCTGATCGGTGTTTTAAGTCTCTGCCGCATGGAAGACATCTGTAGGAAATTGCAGCAGACGGTGTCGGAGGTACATATGGAAGAAAGCCTGCTGGCGGACAAGGAAAGCATCATGATGGGGATTGCTTCCCGGACTTCTTCCGGACAGAGAGTAGTGGATTGCAGTGAATTACAGCGGGAGAGTAAGTACCAGCTGGAACAGGCGGATCTGGAAGTGCTGCTTCGGATCGTGGAAGCGGAAGCCGGTTGCGAAGACGAGGATGGGAAGCTGTTGGTGGCCAATGTGATCCTGAACCGTCTGAATTCGAAAAATTTCCGGACAGCATTACGGAGATCGTATTCCAGCGGGAAAACGGGGTGTCACAGTTTTCTCCCATTGCCGACGGCAGTTATTACAAAGTAAGTGTCAGTGAAGAGACGGCAGAAGCTGTCGGACGGGCTCTGGCGGGCGAGGACATTTCAGGGGAGCATTGTATTTTGCCGCCAGAAAATATGCCGACAGTGAAAGTATGCGCTGGTTCGATGAAAAATTGACGCTATTATTCCGACATGGCGGGCATGAATTTTTTCGGATAAAAAGCGCTTATGATTCACCTTGCAACAGTGTTTAAAGTATGCTATACTTTTCGAAAATATAGATGGAGATGCTAGGGAGATATTCAGCATACATTCATACATAGACACGGAGGAGAGGAAATGGAAGTAATATATCGTAGCACACGCAGCAACGGCGCACCGGTAACCGCATCACAGCCGGTTCTGAAGGGATTATCCGATGACGGAGGATTGTTTGTACCGGATCATATTCCCACACTGGACAAGAGTCTTTCAGAACTGGCTGGAATGAGTTATCAGCAGGTAGCTTATGAAGTTATGAAATTATTCCTGACAGACTTTACCGAGGAAGAACTGAAAAATTGTATCAACAACGCTTATGATTCCAAGTTTGATACGGAGAAGATCGCTCCTCTGGTACAGGCGGATGATGCTTATTATCTGGAACTGTTCCATGGTTCCACCATTGCTTTTAAGGATATGGCACTTTCCATTTTACCTCACCTGATGATCACTTCCGCCCGTAAGAATAATATCAAGAATGAGATCGTGATCCTGACTGCTACTTCCGGTGATACCGGTAAGGCAGCTCTGGCAGGCTTTGCCGATGTCAAGGGTACCCGGATCATCGTATTTTACCCGAAGAACGGTGTCAGCCCGATTCAGGAGAAGCAGATGGTGACCCAGAAGGGTGCCAATACTTTTGTGGTAGGCATTCACGGTAATTTCGATGATGCCCAGACCGGTGTGAAGAAGATTTTCTCCGACAAGGAACTGGCAAAAGAAATGGATGAGAAGGGCTTCCAGTTTTCCTCTGCGAACTCCATCAATATCGGACGTCTGGTACCGCAGATTTGTTATTATGTTTATGCGTATGCACAATTATTAAAAGATGGTAAGATCACAGAGGGTGAGAAGATCAATGTTGTGGTTCCCACCGGCAAATTTCGGTAATATTCTGGCTGCATTTTATGCGAAGAATATGGGACTGCCCATCGATAAGCTGATCTGTGCTTCCAATGACAATAAGGTATTGTATGATTTCTTCCGCACCGGCACCTATGACCGCAACAGAGAATTCGTACTGACCACTTCACCGTCCATGGATATTCTGATCTCCAGCAATCTGGAGCGTCTGATCTACCGTATCGCAGGCAATGATGCAGACAAGAACCGTGAGCTGATGAACGCTCTGTCCGGCAACGGCAAATACGAGATCACCGAAGAGATGAAGGCACAGCTGGCTGACTTCTACGGCAACTTTGCAAGCGAAGCGGAGACCGCCGCAGAGATCCGCCGTCTGTATGAAAAATGCGGTTATGTCATCGATACCCATACCGCAGTAGCTTCCGCAGTGTACGGCAAGTATGTGGTTGAGACCGGAGATCACAAGACCACCGTGATCGCTTCCACCGCAAGCCCCTTCAAGTTCACCAGAAGCGTTATGGATGCCATTGACATCAAGTATGATGCCATGGGTGACTTTGAACTGGTGGATGAACTGTCTAAGATTGCCAAGGTGAAAGTACCCAATGCCATCGAAGAAATCCGTACCGCACCGGTGCTGCACGATACCCAGTGTGACGTGGACAAGATGAAAGACACGGTGAAGAGTTTTCTTGGAATGTAGTTAAGAATTAAAAATTAGTGAGATACCGCCCAAGTCACGTCAACGGCTTTCTGGGCGGTATTGTTTTTGTGTAAAAACTTTATCCTTTATCTTGCGGGGGTTCTTTGCTATAATAGGTAAGGTTAGCAGACTGTAACAATAATATGAAAATAGATACCGGAAGGAGAACAACATGACTGCAAAAGAAATGCTTGGAAAAGTGGATCATACCCAGTTGAAAGCCTTTGCTACCTGGGAGGACATCCAGAAATTATGCGATGAGGCGATTCAATATCATACCGCCAGTGTATGTGTGCCTCCCTGTTATATCAAGAGAATCCATGACACCTACGGGGAGAAGATCAATATCTGTACCGTAGTGGGATTTCCCGTTAGGATACAGCGTGACGGAAGCCAAGGTGGCCGAGGTGCGCAAGGCACTGGAGGATGGTTGCAACGAGATCGATATGGTAGTGAATATCAGCGATGTGAAGAACGGGTTGCTTGACAAGGTGGAGGAAGAGATCCGTACACTGAAGAAAGAGTGCGGACATCATATCCTCAAGGTGATCATTGAGACCTGTTATCTGACCGAGGAAGAGAAGATTGCCATGTGTAAGGCAGTGACCAATGCCGGAGCGGACTTTATCAAGACTTCCACCGGCTTCCGGAACCGGCGGCGCCACGAAGGAGGATGTGGAACTGTTCAAGAAATACATTGGCCCTAACGTAAAGATCAAAGCGGCAGGCGGCGTATCCAAAGCATGGAAGATCTGGAAATGTTCTTAGAACTTGGCTGTGAAAGAATCGGTACTTCCAGAGCTGTAGGACTCTGCAAGGGTGAACTTACGGAAGGGTATTGATTAACTGATATATAGAATGGAGATAACATGGAAAACAAAGTGATTCAGGACAGACTTGCACTTCTTCGGAAGAAGATGCAGGAAGAGGGCATTGATTTCTATATGATGCCCACAGCGGATTTTCATAATTCCGAATATGTAAACGATTATTTTAAAGTAAGAGAATATTTCTGCAATTTTACCGGTTCCAACGGCACACTGGTAGTCTGGAAAGACGGCGCGGGACTGTGGACTGACGGCAGATATTTCATCCAGGCAGAAGCAGAATTGGAAGGAACGACCGTAGAACTGTTCCGTATGTTACAGGAGGAGTTCCCACCATCGAGGAATTCCTGGAGCAGAACATGCAGCAGGGACAGACTTTAGGATTTGATGGCAGAGTTATCGCTGCCATGGACGGCAAAAAATACGAAAAGGTACTGGAAAAGAAGCAGATCCGCATCGCTTATGAGAAGGATCTGGCAGAGAGCATCTGGACAGACAGACCGGATTTTCCTGCCGGAAAAGTAACCGTACTGGATGAGGAAATCGCCGGTAAGAGCGTAGAGGAAAAACTGACAGAGACCAGAGAAAAGATGGCGAAGGACGGTGCCAATGCACTGCTTCTGACCAAACTGGATGATCTGATGTGGCTGTTGAATATCCGCGGTTGTGATGTGGAATGCAATCCGGTTGCATTGTCCTATGCCTATATTACAGAAGAGTCCGCAACCCTGTTTATCCAGCAGAAGGCACTGGATACGCAGGTGTCAGAATACCTTGCAGCACATCACATCGATGTGAAGGAATACGACACTGTCGTAGACTTTCTGAAATCACTTCCTGCAGGCAATGTGATCCTCGTGGACAACAGATATTGCAGTTATACTTTATATAAGACACTGCAGAAGAACCACAGCTGATAGAGGGTAAGAATCCCACTGAACTGTTGAAAGCCATCAAGAATCCGGTGGAACAGGCGAGAATGCAGGAGATCTTTTTTTAAAGGACAGCGTGGCCGTAACGAAATTTATCTACTGGCTGAAGACCCATGTGGGCAAAGAGAAGATCACTGAGGTGACCGCAGCGGACTATCTGGAACAGAAGAGAAGGGAGATCCCGGAATTCTTAGATCTGTCCTTCCCGACCATCGCAGGTTACAAGTCCAATGCAGCCATGATGCATTACGAAGCAACCCCGGACAACTGTGCGACTCTGGAGCCGGAAGGAATGCTTCTGGTAGATTCCGGCGGACAGTATCTGGGAGGTACCACCGATGTGACCAGAACCATCGTTTTAGGTCCCATTTCCGAAGAGATCAAAAGAGTTACCCCATGGTGGCCGCGGCAGTGATGCAGCTGACCCATGCCCACTGGCTCTACGGCTGTACCGGACGGAATCTGGACATTCTGGCAAGACAGCCTATCTGGGATATGGACATTGATTACCAGTGCGGTACCGGACACGGCGTAGGTTATATTCTGAATGTGCACGAAGGTCCCCAGAACATGCGCTGGAGATTCACCGGAGGTATGGTGGAGGCAGTGTTTGAGGATGGTATGGATATCACCAATGAGCCCGGCATCTATATTCAGGGCAGCCACGGTATCCGCATCGAGAATGTTATGGTGGCGAAAAATGATGTGAAGAACGAGTATGGTCAGTTCATGCATTTCGAGACCCTGACCTGGGTGCCTATCGATGGAGAAGCCATTGACGAAAAATATTTGAACGATACCCAGATAAAGTATCTGCACGAGTATCAGAAGACCGTCTACGAGAAGATTTCTCCCTATCTGAATGAGGAAGAAAAAAGAATGGCTGGCCAAGGAAACCAGGGTAAAAGTAAAGAGAATATAAAATCAGTATAAAATTTTTAGCGGTTTCTTGACTTTTTTACTGGGTTTTGAGATAATACACACGATGTGGCAGAAGATAAAGACACATATAAAAATAAAGGAAAGAGGTTAATGTAAGATGGCAGAGATTAATTTAAGCAAGTACGGCATCACCGGAACCACAGAAATCGTTCACAATCCTTCTTATGAAGAATTATTCAAAGAAGAGATGAAGCCTGAACTGAAAGGCTACGAGAAAGGTCAGGAGACCGAACTCGGTGCGGTAAATGTTATGACCGGTATATATACAGGACGTTCTCCCAAAGATAAGTTCATCGTTGAAGACGAAAACTCCAAGAACACTGTATGGTGGACTTCCGATGAGTACAAGAACGACAACCATCGTATGTCTCAGGAAACATGGGCTGCTGTAAAGGATATCGCTAAGAAGGAACTGTCCAACAAGAGACTGTTCGTTGTAGATGCATTCTGCGGCGCGAACAAAGACACCCGTATGGCCATCCGCTTCATCGTCGAGGTCGCATGGCAGGCCCACTTCGTCACCAACATGTTCATCAAGCCGACGGAGGAAGAGCTGAAGAACTTCAAGCCGGACTTTGTCGTCTACAACGCCTCCAAGGCGAAGGTCGAAAACTACAAGGAGCTGGGCCTGAACTCCGAGACTTGTGTAGCATTTAATATCACCAGCCGCGAGCAGGTTATCGTAAACACATGGTACGGCGGAGAGATGAAGAAGGGTATGTTCTCCATGATGAACTACTATCTGCCTCTGAAGGGCATTGCTTCCATGCACTGCTCCGCAAACACCGATATGAACGGTGAGAACACCGCAATCTTCTTCGGTCTGTCCGGAACCGGTAAGACCACTCTGTCTACCGATCCTAAGCGTCTGCTGATCGGTGATGACGAGCACGGCTGGGATGACAACGGCGTATTCAACTTCGAAGGTGGATGCTACGCTAAGGTTATCAACCTGGACAAGGATTCCGAGCCCGACATCTACAACGCAATCAAGAGAGATGCTCTGCTTGAGAACGTAACCGTTGATGCTGACGGCAAGATTGATTTCAACGATAAGACCGTTACCGAGAATACTCGTGTATCTTATCCTATCGACCATATTAAGAATATTGTACGTCCTATTTCTTCCGCACCCGCAGCTAAGAACGTAATCTTCCTGTCTGCTGATGCATTCGGCGTACTGCCTCCCGTATCTATCCTGACTCCGGAGCAGACCCAGTACTACTTCCTGTCCGGTTTCACAGCTAAGTTAGCTGGTACCGAGCGTGGTATTACCGAGCCTACCCCTACCTTCTCTGCTTGCTTCGGTCAGGCATTCCTGGAGCTGCATCCTACCAAGTATGCAGAAGAGCTGGTTAAGAAGATGGAGAAGAACGGTGCTAAGGCTTATCTTGTGAATACCGGATGGAACGGAACCGGAAAGCGTATCTCCATTAAGGATACCCGTGGTATCATCGATGCTATTCTGGATGGCGCGATCAAGACCGCTCCTACCAAGAAGATCCCTTACTTCGATTTCGAAGTTCCTACCGAGCTGACTGGTGTTGACACCGGTATTCTGGATCCCAGAGATACCTACGCTGATCCTTCCCAGTGGGAAGAGAAGGCAAAGGATCTGGCTCAGAGATTCATCAAGAACTTCGCTAAATACGAAGGAAATGATGCTGGTAAGGCTCTGGTTGCTGCTGTGTAATCTTAC
>VOFH01003554.1_pt1 | contig 50688 bp, 47 predicted proteins | sample 5384091 | NCBI WGS metagenome assembly VOFH01 (sample SAMN12384727, study PRJNA508395) | human gut metagenome | isolation source: healthy gut G | host: Homo sapiens
CGTGGGCAAGGGTAAATCTGCGCTTGGCGCAGAGCCGCTGCACGTTGCCGGATCGAATGAAGCTCTCGTCCAAGATGACCTGATTACGCTTCAAAGCCAGTGTGCGCGTAATACCAAGTTCCGTGATCTTGTACTCAGTGTCGGCATAGGCAGTGACACCGCAGATGCTTCCATCCGGCGAGACGGGCGAATGATACGCGAAGACCGAGATAATTCTTTGCAAACTGATCAATGGGTGTTGGCAAAGCTGATCGGTCGGGCTTGTCAGCCTCATCCCCGAAAAAAGAACCGGTTGAATTCCTTCGTTGTTGAGGCTGCAATTTCTTCAAGTTGGCGCTGGGATAAAATCATGTGCAGTTGTCCTCCTTTGCTTCGACAAACCACTTGTCTCCTTCGTGAAAAAGAAATGACTCCTTTCCGCGAATCTGAACTGTGTAACGCTTCTTGGATGTGGCGCGGCATTTGTAAAGAATCTGGTCGATTTGAAAGATTACACCGTTGTCCCACCAGATAAGGCGAGGGAGGATTGCCCCCTCCTTGTCCACACCCAGCGTAACCGGGGCGTATCCTTTTCTGTACTGTGTAGCCATTTCTGTTTTTCTCACTCCTGTTCCCTCATACCGGTGTATGCCGGTACGGATGATCTTCGGCAGCATAAATGCCTGTCCATTTGAACTGCTCAAAAGATGTAACTTTTTCGTGTACAACTACTCATGTTTCTTGACAGGATGAGCAATTCAGGATATACTATGAGTAGTTGGATTGCTCAGTCATTATTATACGCACTTCAAGTGCCTTTGTCAATAGACTTGCGCAATTTGATGTCGCAAACTTTTTGTGAACAGGAGTGATTACCAAAATGACGTTTGGAGAGAAATTCAAGGCTGAACGGGAGAAGCGGAAGCTGACCCAGCAGGAAGTAGCCGATGCACTAGGGATCAACAGACGTATGATTACCCGGTACGAGAACGGCATTTCCTTTCCCCGTACCAAGGACGCTTACAGAAAAATCGCGGAATACTTCAAGGTGGATGTGAACTATCTGCTGACCGAGGACGAAGAGTTTGTGGTTCAGGCATCCGAGCAGTACGGCTCCCGTGGCATGAAACAGGCAAAGGACCTGATTGAAGGGATGTCCGGTTTGTTTGCGGGCGGTACGCTGTCCGAGCAGGACAAGGATGCGGTGATGAAGGCGTTGCAGGATATATATTGGGAATCCAAAGCCCGGAATGTTGAGAAATACACGCCGAAGAAATACAAGAAGACCGGTACGGACGCAGAGGAATAACTGTCTACGTCTCGGTTTCTTGACGGATTTACTTTGACTGTTTTCAACATGAAAGGGGTGAAGGTCCCGTGATAATTCGCTCCGAGGAAATATACAAAAAGGCGAACAGCATTGTCAAAAGCTGTGGAACAAGAGATACCTTGAAGATTGCCCGTGAGCTGGGCATTCATCTCCATTTTCTTGACAATCTGAACGATCTGCTCGGAATGTACACCTACCGCCATAAAGAGCGGCATATTCTTCTGAACTCCAACATGGAGTATCTGATCATGCAAATGGTTTGCGGTCACGAGATCGGGCATGATACCTTTCACCGTGATCTTGCCAAAGGAAACGAACCGCTCCCGGAGTTCGTGCTGTTCGATATGCGCACAAAACACGAATATGAGGCGAATGCGTTTGCCTCACACCTGATCATTGACGATGATGAGCTGATTGACCTGATGAAGCAGGACTACGATGTGGTGCAGCTCTCGGCTGCAATGGGAACAAACATCAACCTGATGCTGATCAAGCTCAACGAACTGAACCGCATGGGCTGGCAGCTCAACTTGCCTTATGTACCGCACTCTGACTTCCTGAAAAATGTCAGACCGGAGGGCTGAATGAGGATGAAGGATAGCAATTAGATGAACAACAACGACTATAAAGAAGCCCTTTTCTATGCCGCTTCCATCTTTAACGAACGCTTGGGAACGGAGTTCGGAGTGGACAATCTTGTGCTGCGCTGCTTTCAGACGGAAAACCAGCAGGAAGTCTTTGAGCAGTTCTGCAAGCAGTATTTCCCGGATCGCCTGACAGATCAATATAAAGAGGACGGCTATTTTGACTTTCACGCTTCCGCTTTCGTTGGCAAAGAAGATGGCGTGGACGGGATCCTGCTGCGGACAGACATAGCGCGTCATCCGGCAGAGTTGAAGCACATTCTTCTGCATGAGCTGGCGCATATCTTCTGCACCCGCAACGAGCTTGGCGGAGACAACTTCTATGAACGATATTGCATGGACGATACCATCAGCCGCGAAGAGGACGGAACCATTAACGCCGGATATGCGGTCTGGCGGGAACTCGCGGCGGAGCTGATTGCATTTGAGCTGGATGACAACTGCGACGTAGTTCCGCTCCGACGCAAGAAAGACCTTCTCAGCTATTACGAAGGAGAACTCCTGACCGGCAACGGGAAAATGGGCGTCAGCATGATTCTCTGCGAGGCGATGACCAGTGCTGAGGGCGAGGCGTCTATGACATGGGACGCTGCCAAAAGCAAGTTTACGCGGTTCAAGCCCTTTGATGATCCACTGTACAAGGACTTGCTGGAACTGGTTTTTACACACGTTAGAGAATACTTTATCGTGATCGACCGCGACTTTATCTATGAAATTGGAGTTTTGTATCTAAGCATTGCCGCACAAGCGATGATTGCGTCCCTAAAGAACAGATTTCAGGAAGAATAGACAGAACGATAGAAAGAAAGGACGGGCAATGATATGAAATATAAGCTGTTTCGCTCCCCCGGTGATCTGGACAAGGCGGTCCGGAAGCACGAACTGGTTGCCGTGGAGACCGGCAAAAGCATTGATGATGTGGCAGATGCGCTTATCCGTGCCGTTCGGGATGATCTTGCGGAAATGCCGGAGTATGCGCACTGCGAGACTGCCGCCTATGTACCGGAACCGGTTAGGTCGTTTCGCAGGGTGAGGCGTTACCGGTATGAGATGATGGGTATTGTCTACCCGAAGTACGCCGAAGAGAACGTCCTGATTGACTACGGAATTATCGAGGAAGAAGAGGTATGAGCAATGAGTAATATCATTGAGACCCGCAGGAATCTAAAGAACGTATCCTAAAACATCTGCAATCACGTCTGCCTAACGCGACCAAAATGCAGCTTGAGAAAATCATAAAGGGGTAACGCAATGGACGATATTATCTTTGAGAAGGATTACCGGGAAACCGAGTCTGCCGAATACGATAAATGGTGCGATGAGGTGTTTGACCGCGCAGTTAATTGTGGTATGCTGAAAGCGTACTCCGAAGCAATGGACAAGATACCAAAGATCATTGTACCGGAGGACAAGAAGAACTACGAGTATCTTCTGGAACGCTGTGATGCGTTTGTCAAGCAACACCGCGGGTATATCAAGGGAATCGTGGACTATCATCGTTGGCACGCGGAAATCAATATGTTTCTTCCGTTTGCGGAGTTCGATGACTCAGAAGACCTTGCATTTTTGAAAGAAATTGCAGAAAAATCGCAAACCGTCTGCTTCTCCCCGGACGAAGAAGGTGGCATTCGCGTTCATATTTTTATCAACTACTTTGAAGAATTGATGTCAGCCGAACACAAGTCATACATCGAATACGATGCTATTATGCAGGACAAGAAACTATCTGAGTTACTTGGCATACCGGAGCTTTCTGACGAGGAAAAAGAACTCGCCCTGAAAATGAAGGGCATACTTGACCGCATTGATGAGGAAACAAGGATTGACCGTACCACGGCTTTTCGAGCCGTGCTTGATAAGATGACAAAAGAGCCGGAAGAAAACTGGTCGCTTCATTATATGGCAACATTGCTGGAAGCTCTGCTATACTTCATGCTGAATGAAGGAAATGAAAAGATTGATGAGGAAGAACACAATGAGTAATAAACTTGTAGCATATTTTTCTGCGTCCGGCGTGACTGCAAAGGTAGCCGAGACGCTGGCTGAGGCAATCGGCGCGGACATCTTTGAGATTGAGCCGAAGGTGCCTTACACGGAAGCTGATCTGAACTGGATGGAAAAGAACGCCCGCAGCACGATTGAAATGAACGATCCCGCTTCACGACCGGAAATTGCCGTGAAGCGGGACAACATGAAGGACTACGATACAATCTTTGTGGGCTTCCCAATCTGGTGGTACGTTGCGCCGACGATTATCAATACGTTCCTTGAGAGTTATGACCTGAGCGGCAAAACGATCATCCCGTTTGCAACCTCCGGCGGAAGCGGCATTGGCAAGACGAACGAACGCCTTGCGCCGAGCTGCAAAGGCGCAAAGCTGATGGACGGCAAGGTTTTCAAGGGCAGTGGCGGGCATCAGGAGCTTGCGGCGTGGGTTGAAGGACTTGGACTTTAAGGGGCAGACAAATCGGAAGTTGTGGAGGTGCTTTATGAACGAGAGAGAAAAAATTATCCGATTATGGTTTGATATGTGGATTAAGAAAGCAGATTTAGGAATTGACAATATTTTTACAGATGATGTTGTATATACTGAGAGTTGGAGTCCTAAATATGAAAACCGCAAAACGGTAAAGCACTGGTTTGACGAATGGAATACACGCGGAAGTGTTCTTGTCTGGGAGATTAAGCAATTTTTTCATCAAGGCAATCAAACAATCGTGGAGTGGTATTTTAAAAACAAAATGAATAATGGAAATGTTGAAGAATTTGACGGAATATCTTTAATTGTATGGACACAGGATAACAAAATAAAATCATTAAAAGAGTTTGGTTGCAATCTTCATAATTACAATCCATATCGAGATAGTGATATTCCCGTATTTCGAGAAGAAAAAGCAAATTGGTTTTGAGAGGACTATAAATTCCAGTTTAACGAACAGATGATGATCGCATGAAAATCCTACATGAACTTTCTTGGCTATGGGAAACGCTGGGCATTGCGCTTGTTGCTGCGGCTGTCTGCATGGCTTGCGCTGCGCTGATTGGCAAGGCAGCGAAGAAGAAGCTCGACAAAAAGGTGTTGGCGGTCATAGGGGCAGCGGCATTTGTGGGCGCGATTCTGGCGGTCATTCTGATCGCCCGGACGCCGATGCCGCTTTGACAGGACGGAGGATAGAATCATGCCGCTTCAAATCGTCAGAAATGACATCACGAAAATGAAGGTGGACGCCATCGTCAACGCTGCCAACGAGTCGCTGCTGGGTGGCGGCGGTGTGGACGGCTGCATTCATCGCGCTGCAGGACCGGAGCTGCTGACGGAATGTGAAACGCTCCACGGCTGCAAAACCGGGAGCGCAAAAATCACGAAGGGCTACAAGCTGCCCTGCAAATATGTCATTCATGCTGTCGGTCCGCGCTGGTATGACGGACGGCATGGTGAGCGCGAACTACTGACATCCTGTTATCGGACATCGCTCATGCTGGCGAAGGAATACGGCTGCGAATCGGCTGCGTTCCCGCTGATTTCCTCCGGCATCTTCGGCTATCCGAAGGATCAGGCTCTCAAAGTGGCGATTGACACCATTAGCAGTTTCCTTCTCGAAAATGAAATGACGGTGTACATCGTCATTTTTGACCGCAGGGCCTATCAGATCAGCGGCAAGCTGTTTGCCGATATTGCAGCGTACATAGATGACCGCTATGTGGATGAGCATACTGATAATCGTTCCGAGCGTCTGCGCAGGATGAACGCCTTCCGGATGGAAGAACCCATGCCTTGCGAGGCATCCGTTTGTGAAGAGGCAATCGAACAGCTCATGCCTCCCGTCTCTGCGGCGGCTGCCCCCAAAAAGGCGGCAACCCTTGATGACGCGCTGGGACAGATCGACGAGAGTTTTTCCGAGATGCTTCTGCGAAAGATTGATGAGCGCGGCATGACGGACGCGCAGTGCTATAAGAAGGCGAATATTGACCGGAAGCTCTTCTCGAAGATCCGCTCGGACAAGTCTTATAAGCCTTCCAAGCCCACGGTCATTGCGTTTGCCATTGCCCTTGAGCTGCCGCTTGTTGAAATGAAGGATATGCTCATGAAGGCTGGCTTTGCGCTCTCCCACTCCAACAAGTTTGACATCATCGTGGAGTATTTCGTGGAGCATGGGAACTATAATGTCTTTGAGATCAACGAGGCTCTGTTTGCCTTCGACCAAAGTTTAATAGGAGCATAAGGTCTATGGATAAAGTGTTTCAGAAATTTTTGCGAAGTGGTATTGACCTTTCGCCCGTAGGGGTGGAGCGTCGTGAAGATAACAACCCATACTTTTGCACGCCAAAAGGTGCATCTATTTTTGGCTGGGCGGGTGTGGACGGCATCCACTTCTGCTTTGTTCGAGACTTTGGCGGTATGGTATTTTCCGTCAGTCCCATGAACTCGGCTCCGGATTTTGTTCATCCGCTGGCAAACGATTTTGAAGACTTTCTGAGGTTGCTCCTTGCTTGCAGTGATTCGGCAGCGCTGGAACAGGCGTGGATGTGGGATAAAGCCCAGTTTGAAGCCTTTTTGCAGGACAACCCTCCAACGCAGGATCAGCAAAGAACGCTATCAGAGCTTGCTGAGAAAATGAAATTGACGCCTATGGAACAGCCGTGGGTATACATCAAAAAGCTGCAAGCATCTTTTGATTATAGTAAGATCAAGTACACCGAGGACTATTATGATGTTGATATGAACCCAGAAGCAGAACCGACCATGCCTGAGTGGAAGGTCTACTTTGATGGAAACTTCTGGGGACATTCGGGAAAAGACCATGCCGGAACGGAAATCCGGTTGAATAAGCAATTTGACTGGGCGAGGCATCATTGGGTTATTCCTGCGGCGTATTCTTGCAGCAAGGGACTCGTCATGGACTTTTGTATGCGTACCCCGGAAGAAGACATTCGCAAGTTCATAACTAAATGGGATTTACACCCCGAAAACGACTCCTGCGAATACTTCACGCAGGAGCAGCAAATGCAGATAGATTTAGACAATCCACTTTGCCTTGACTTTATTCCTCGTTTGGAATTGAACGGGAAAACAATGCTGACCTCCCACGGCTGTTCCGTGGTCTTTAATCCATGTTTGCCAGACGGGGTGATCAATGAAGCGGAAGCAAAGTGGGCATTGGAACACTATGATTTGGATACATCCTATGGATGGATGATTTTTCGGGCAGCTTTTCCGTGGACAAGCAAACGCCGTCCTGAAATAAAAGCCCTCTCCCTTACAATGGAGCAGCAGTCGTGTCGTGTCCCGGGACCACATTTCAAGGCACACGCTCCCGGTGATTCGTTTTCTTTCCTCCATCCGGTCAGTGGAAAAAAATACACATTGACTGTACAGGAATTAGAGCAGCAGACAATTTCCGAAAAGCGTTACGGTTCTGACCGCTGGTTTTATCCTACGCATTTTACTGCTATGAGCTATACACTTTCTCCTGAACCTGACAGCGATGTTACGATCTGTGATTGCGCTGAGGGGGACAAGCCTTTGGAAATTGCGCCATGCTCTGACCGCTATGCACCAGAGGCACGAAACGATATTGCTTGTATCGGCATTATCGGCGGAGCGGACGGTCCAATCGCAATCGTGTGTGGAGACAGCTCAAAAGAAAAACTTCATGCAGTTTGTTCCTCTCTACACTTTGAGCCGGTGGAGGGTGATATTGAATGGCGTATCGTATTCAACATTAAAAGCTCCAATGAAATGTCATTAGGGCTGATCTAAGAAGAAAGCGGAGGCAAAGAAGGTGAAACAACACACTTACATCGCAATCGACCTGAAATCCTTCTACGCCTCCGTGGAGTGCCGGGAGCGCGGCTTAGATCCTCTGGACACAAACCTTGTTGTTGCGGATGAAAGCCGTACCGATAAGACCATCTGCCTTGCCGTCACGCCCTCCCTCAAGAGCTACGGTATCTCCGGACGCGGACGGCTATTTGAAGTCAAACAGCGCGTGAAGGAAGCGAATGCCGGACGGCAGCACGACGCGCCGGGACACAGATTGGACGGCACATCACACTTCTACTCTGAGCTGCAAGCAAACCCGTATCTGGCGATTGACTTCATCATCGCGCCGCCTCGGATGGCGTACTACATGGAGTATAGCACCCGCATCTATCAGGTTTATCTCAAATATATTGCCCCGGAGGACATCGTGGTCTACTCCATCGACGAGGTGTTCATGGACGTGACGGACTACCTGAACACCTACAATCTCTCGGCACATGATCTCGCCATGAAGATTATTCTGGATGTCCTTGAGACAACCGGCATCACAGCAACGGCCGGGATCGGGACGAACCTCTTCCTCTGCAAAGTAGCGATGGACATTGTGGCGAAGCACATCCCCGCCGACAAAAACGGAGTCCGCATTGCCGAGTTGGATGAAATGAAGTTCCGGCAGGAGCTTTGGGCGCACCAGCCTCTCACGGATTTCTGGCGCGTGGGTCGAGGTATTGCGAAGAAACTTGAGCAGAATGGGATGTTCACAATGGGCGATGTTGCCCTTTGCTCGGAGCGGAATGAGGACTTGCTTTATAAGCTGTTCGGCAAGAACGCGGAATTGCTCATCGACCATGCGTGGGGCTGGGAGCCTACGACCATTGAGGCAATCAAGGCATACCGTCCCAGCTCCAACAGCATCAGCTCCGGTCAGGTATTGCACTGTCCCTACGAGCCGCAGAAGGCGAAGCTGGTTGTCCGGGAAATGACGGACTTGCTTGTGCTGGACTTGGTGGACAAGGGACTTGTCACCGACCAGATGGTTCTCACCGTCGGCTATGACATTGAGAACCTTACCGATCCGGCACGACGGGCAAAGTATCACGGTGCAGTGGAGAAAGACCCCTACGGGCGGGAGATTCCCAAACAGGCGCACGGCTCTATCAACCTCGACGGTCACACATCATCTACCCGCAAAATAATGTGCGCTGTGTCAGAACTCTTCGACCGGATCGTGGACAAGAATCTGCTTGTCCGCCGTATGTATGTTGTAGCAAATCATGTCCTGCCGGAAGCGGACGCGCCGAAGAAAAATGACGGTGCTGTCCAGCTCGATCTCTTTACCGACTATGCCGCCGAAGAGAAAAAACAGAAAGCTGAGAATGCCGCCTTGGAGCGTGAGCGGAAAATACAAGCCGCCACGCTTGCAATCAAAAAGAAGTATGGAAAGAACGCCATCCTCAAGGCAATGAATCTTGAAGAAGGTGCAACCGCGAAAGACCGCAATGCGCAGATTGGAGGGCATAAGGCGTGAACAGAAAATACAACGAGATCATGGGGCTTCCTCACCACGTCTCCAAAACGCGATCACAAATGCCGATGTCAGATCGTGCAGCGCAGTTTGCGCCCTTTGCCGCCCTCACCGGCTATGATTCTGCAATCAAGGAAACCGGACGTCTGACCGACGAAAGGATTGAGCTTGATGAGGGAGCCTTGACCGCTTTGAACATGAGGTATCAGCTTCTCATGGATGCCCTTGATGAAGAGCCGGAGGTTGAAATAACCTACTTCAAACCTGATGAGCGCAAAGCTGGCGGTGAGTATGTAACTGCAACCGGCGCAGTCATAAAGGTTGATGACTTTGAGCGCCTGATTACCATGCAGGACGGCACGAAGATTCCGATGGATGACATCCTAAGCATTGACGGAGAGCTGTTCTTGTCCTTAGAATAATGTCGCTTGCCATGCGACCAAATGAAGTGAATACCGAAGTACAATATGACTGTAAGGTGAGACACCAAGCAGTCATTTTTTTATATACGGAGGTACAAAACATGAGAAAGAACTTGACGGAGATCGTATTCATCCTTGATCGCAGCGGCTCTATGAGCGGACTGGAAACAGACACCATCGGAGGATTCAACTCCATGATTGAAAAGCAGAAAAAAGAGAATGGCGAGGCATCGATCTCTACCGTTCTCTTTGACAACGTGAGCGAGGTTATCCATGACCGTGTGCCGGTTCAGAAGGTGGAGCCGATGACCGACAGGGACTATTCCGTTCGCGGCTGCACCGCCCTTCTGGATGCTATCGGCGGAGCAATTCATCACATTGGGAATGTCCACAAGTACGCAAGAAATGAGGATGTCCCTGAACATACGCTGTTCGTCATCACAACGGACGGCATGGAGAATGCAAGCCGCCGTTATGACAGCGAGACAGTTAAGAAAATGATCGAGCGGCAGAAGGAAAAGTACGGCTGGGAGTTTCTATTCCTCGGCGCAAATATTGACGCAGTTGAAACGGCAAAGCACTTCGGTATTGGAGCAGACCGAGCGGTCAATTATCACTCTGACCATAAGGGAACGCAGCTCAACTATGAGGTTCTGAGCGAAGCGGTTTCTGCTGTCCGTTGCAGCGTACCACTGGGTACGAATTGGAAAAAGCGTATTGATGAGGACTTTAATTCCAGAAAGGACGGGAGAAAGCAATGAGAACGATCACCGTAAAAGGGACAGGCAATGTCTCTGCAAGACCGGATTACATCATCCTCTCCTTGAACATTGAAACCTTATCTAAAACCTATGACCGTGCAATGTCGGAAGCTGCCGAGAGAATCGAAAGACTGCAAGGTGCCGCAGTCTGCGTTGGGTATCACAAAGAAGACTTGAAAACCACGAGCTTTGATGTCCAGACAGGGTACGAGAACGTCAAGGATCGGCAAGGAAATTACAAGCGAGAGTTTGTCGGATATGCTTGCAGCTATCGCTTGAAACTTGCATTTGACTTTGACAGCAAACAGCTTGCAAAGATCATTTCTGCGATTGCGGATTGCGGTGCAAAGCCGGAACTCAGTATCGCATTCACTGTAAGAAACCCATCAGCGGTCAGCGAAAAGCTGCTGATCAGCGCGACGGAGAACGCCAGAGCGAAGGCGGAGATTCTTTGCAAAGCATCAGGCAGTACGCTTGGGCAGTTGCTCAACATCGACTACAACTGGGGCGAACTCAATGTTTTTTCCAGAACAAGCTACGATGTTGAAGACTGCATTCAGCCTCTCATGGCGATGAGCAAGTGCGCCGCACCTGAGATTGAGCCGGTTGATATTGATGTGACAGACACAGTGGCTTTCACATGGGAAATCCAATGATTTTTTGACTTTTTTGAAATCCGGTACTCAACAAACGCCCTTTTTGTGTCCGTTGTAAAGTGAAGGGACATTTCACGGAGGAATCTTCGGGGAATACGATTTTGGGAGATTAGCAAGCAAATCCGGTGAGTACCCACCGGAGAAAAATCAGTTAAGGGGACCCTGCCCTTAACATTAGATTTTTGCTTGTTGGGATAGTCCCAAACCCTTCTAATCTTTACGACGGAGGGCGCAGCATGGTACGAAGAACACGAGACATTCAGAAGAAGATTTGGCTGACACCACAGGAAGAACGAACGATTGCAAAGAAAATGGAAATGATCGGCACGGAGAACTTCGGTGCGTATGCAAGGAAGATGCTGATCGACGGCTACATCATCGTCGTGGACTACACGGAGCAGAAAAGGCTCGCCGCCGAAATCAACAAGATCGGCGTGAACATCAATACCGTCTGCCGCAGGATCAACTCGACGGGACGATTCTATCAGGACGATATTGACGAGCTGAAAGAAAAGATGGACGCGGTATGGCAGTTACTAAAATCAAAGCAATCCGAGGAACTTTGAGCAAGGCAATCGCGTACATTCTGAATCCCGAAAAGACAGACGAGAAGCTGCTGGTCTCGTCCTACGGCTGTGCCAGCGAGACCGCAGCGCGGGAATTTGAATGGACGCGGAAATTAGCCGAGCAAAAAGGGATGAATCCGGTCAGGATCATAGCCCGTCATGTGATCCAGTCCTTTGAAATCGGAGAGGTCACACCGGAGCTTGCCCACGAGATTGGCAAGCAGTTTGCAGATGAAATCCTCGGAGGAAAATATGAGTATGTGCTGACCACTCACATTGACAAAGACCATGTTCACAACCATTTGATTTTCAATGCGGTTGACTTTGTGAACTACCACGCATACAAGAGCTACAAGCGGATTTACTATGATATGCGTGAGGTCAGCGACCGGCTCTGTAAGGAAAACGGTCTCTCTGTTATCCCGCCCTCTCAGAACAAAGGCATGGGCTACAAGGAGTACACCGAAGCCAAGCGCGGCACGAGCTGGAAGCAAAAGCTCAAGCAGACCATTGACCGACTCGTCATCACAGCGAAGGATTACGATGATTTTCTGCGGCTCATGCAGGAAGCCGGTTATGAAATCAAGACCGGCAAATATATCTCCTTTCGCGCTGAAGGTCAGGAGCGGTTTACTCGTTCTAAGACCATCGGAGAGAACTACACCGAGGAACGCATCAAGGAGCGGATTGCCGGACGGACGCCGCGCAGAAACCGGAGGCAGACCGTGCCGAAGGGCATCTCTCTCATCGGAGATATTCAGGAGCGGATCAGACTTATCGACAGCAAGGGCTATGAGTATAAAGCCAAGCTCACGATCCTCAAGGAAGCGGCGCGGACACTCAATTATCTCACGGAAAACAACTTGCTCCAATACGCCGATCTTGAAAAGAAGGTCGAGGACGTTCACAGCTCCTATGACCGCACCGGCAAGGAACTGAAAGGCGTCGAAGCGCGACTGCGGGAAGTCCAACCGCTTATCAAAAACATCTCCAACTACCAGCGGCTCAAGCCCGTATATGACGCATTCCAGAAGGCAAAAGATAAGCCGGGTTTCAAAGCAAAGCACGAAGCCGAGCTTGTGATCTTTGAGGCAGCGAGAAGCACATTACTTGCCATGCAGGGCGATGAAAAACTGCCGAGCTTGAAGACACTGCAAGCGCAACAGCAGCGACTTCTTGATGAGCAACAGCGGCTCTATGATGAACGTGCGAAGCTCAAAAAAGAAGTAAAGCAAATAGAGACGATCAAGTCTAATGTTGATACGTTTCTCGCTCCTTCTGCTGACCATGACCGTGATCATCTGCGCAGCACACAGCGCGAATAGTCCTTTCAAAAGCAGGGCATCTCCTGTTGACCGGAGATGCCCTGCATCCTTGAGAGAAGGTTCGAGAAATTGAAACTTTTTCTTTAATTTCTGCATCAACGGATTGCTTTTGAGAATGAAATCCAGTATAATATTATATGCGATGTTGAATGCAAGCAAGCGAAAGGATGGTTGCCGTGCGCATAAGCTATAAGAAACTATGGATGCTTCTTCTGGAACGCGACATAAAGAAGGCTTCTCTACGACATGAAGTAGGGCTGTCTGCCGGAACATGGACAAAACTGAATAAGGGGGAAGAAGTGTCCCTCTCTATTTTGCTGCGCGTTTGTGATTACTTGAACTGTGACATCGGAGATATATGTGAGGCTGTGCGAACGGACAAGAACTGAGTCCGGTTTTTCGTACAGCTCTTTTTGTAGAATAGTAAGTGTGAAACTATAACTTTGGAGGTTGCTGAAATGGCTGAGAATAACACAAGCAATATCGGCTTTGAAAAACAAATCTGGGACGCGGCTTGCGTCCTGCGCGGAAACATCGACGCATCCGAATACAAGTCCGTCGTTCTCGGATTGATTTTCTTGAAATACATTTCTGATCGCTTCGAGGCAAAGTATAAGGAACTGGTTGAAGAAGGCGATGGATTTGAAGAAGACCAGGACGAATACACTGCCGAAAACATCTTCTTTGTCCCTGAGAATGCACGATGGAGCGCGATTGCTGCTGCCGCTCACACGCCGGAAATTGGCACGGTGATTGATGAGGCAATGCGCAGTATTGAGAAGGAGAACAAGCGCCTCAAAGATATCCTTCCCAAGAATTTTGCCCGGCCGGAACTGGACAAGCGTCGCTTAGGGGAAGTGGTTGATCTATTCACCAACATTCAGATGATCGAGCATGGAAACAGCAAGGACATTCTCGGTCGCACATACGAATATTGTCTCTCAAAGTTTGCCGAACAGGAAGGCAAACTTGCTGGTGAGTTCTATACTCCCTCTTGTGTTGTGCGTACCCTTGTTGAGGTGTTGCAGCCGTTTAATGGACGTGTTTATGACCCGTGCTGCGGCTCTGGCGGTATGTTCGTTCAGTCCGCAAAGTTCATCGAAAATCATGGCGGCAACATCAACAAGATTTCCGTTTTTGGTCAAGACTCCAACCCGACCACTTGGAAAATGGCGCAGATGAATCTGGCCATACGAGGAATTGAAGCCGACCTCGGCAAGTTTAATGCGGACACTTTCTTCAATGACTGCCACCCGCAGCTCAAGGCGGATTTCATTATGGCAAATCCGCCCTTCAATCTCTCCGGCTGGGGTGCAGATAAGCTCGTTGATGATGTCCGTTGGCAGTATGGTACGCCTCCTGCTGGAAATGCAAACTTCGCGTGGTTGCAGCACATGATCTGGCATCTCGCTCCGAATGGACGTATCGGTATGGTGCTTGCAAATGGTTCGCTTTCTTCGCAGTCCGGCGGTGAAGGTGAAATCCGCAAGAACATTATCAATGCTGACCTTGTGGACTGTATCGTTGCAATGCCGACGCAGCTATTCTACACGACGCAGATCCCGGTATCGCTCTGGTTCCTTGCAAAGAACAAGAAGCAAAAAGGCAAAACGCTGTTCATCGACGCACGGAAGCTCGGTACTATGGTCACACGAAAGCTGCGAGAACTGACGGATGAAGACATTAAGAAAATTGCCGACACTTACAATGCCTTCGTTGACGGAACACTCGAAGAGGAAAAGGGCTTCTGTGCTGTTGTCACTACACAGGACATTGCAAACCAGGACTACATTCTTACTCCGGGACGCTATGTTGGCATTGAGGAACAAGAAGATGACGGTGAGCCGTTTGAAGAGAAAATGGGACGCCTGACTTCTGAACTGTCTGAGCTTTTCACTAAGTCTCATGAGCTTGAGGCTCAGATCAAAGCGCGACTGGGGGCGATTGGATATGAGATTTAATCTATGGGAAGATTGCAACAGGGTTCCTCTAACCGAGCTGCTGTCTTTTATTGTAGACAATCGCGGCAAGACTGTTCCTACTGCGCCAAGCGGACACAAGCTGATAGCAACGAATTGCGTGACAAACAACACCCTGTTTCCGGTGTATGACAAAATTAGATATTTAAGCGAGGAAACTTATCAGACATGGTTTCGGGCACACCCGATTCCCGGCGATATTCTTTTCGTGAACAAGGGAACTCCGGGACGAGTCTGCCTTGTTCCTGATCCCGTTGATTTTTGTATCGCGCAAGATATGATTGCATTGCGCGCTGACGAATCGAAGATTTATCCCAAATATTTGTTTACAGTGCTAAGAAGCAGAGAAATTCAACAACAGATATATAACACAAACGTGGGAGACGTTATTCCACATTTCAAGAAGCAATTTTTGGATCAGTTGTTGATTCCCATACCTGAGCGGTCTATACAAGAGTCAATCGGAGACTTGTATTATGTGCTTAGCCTCAAGGCAGAACGTAACAAAAAGATAAACGATAATTTAGCGGCTTAGAGCTGAACGTCGGAGACGTCGATCTCGCCGGTCATCAGCTTTGGTAGTAGTTCATCCCTAAGTGCAGCCAGCTTACGAGACTCAATCCGGTTCGAGATTATCAGCTCAAAAATAGGCTGCATGATAGAGTTGAAGCTTGTATAGTCTTCTTCGCAAGGAATTAAGACCTCTGCTTTGGCAAGTTCCTCACGTTTGATGTGCCCCATTGTTGTTGCCTTATCAGCAGCGATTGCAATAAAACGGGCAAGGTGGTGAGCCGTCCACAGGTAGTAAAACCACTTGTCATAGACGTCTGATGTAACCTTGAAAAGGTGCTGATTCAATCCGCAAGTTCCCCCGCACCATATATCAACAAGTAGACTTCCGGACCAAGAGAAGACGACATCGCCATTGTGAATGATGTATTCAGGCTTGATACTCAAGGAGCAGAGTTCACTGCTATCATCACATGAACCTTGGCGGAGTTCCTTAATCTTCAATACTGGAAGACCTATTTCATGCCCTTGAGGACGGAACTTCTGCATGGCAAGTCCATTCAAGTAATTGGCGATGTCTAAGAGATTGCCTTTTCTCCATCCAGCAGGGATGGCATCAATATTGATAAAATGGTTGTCAAAGATAGCTTTGGCTTGAGCGTATAAATTATCGTTTACCGTCTGAATAACTCTCACCAGTGGCGAGAGTTTTACAAAAGGGACTGCCACTGAATGTCGTTCTCTTACCTCGAAAGGAGACACGACAATGACAGAACAACTCATCACGGAGATACAGCGAAAAATGCTGCCGTATCTCAACAACGAACAGCTCATGCACCTTCGGGATGCAATGGCTGAGACATTGGAAGGGGCAACGATCACCTATGATAGTGGCTCAATTCCAGCAGAAGAAACAGATGCAGTCGAAGCATTTATCACGGCAAAACGGATCGAAGGCTGCTCAGAGAAAACCCTGAGCTACTACCGGAAGACGATTGAATCTCTGATTGCTGGAGTCGGAAAGGCTGTACAACAGATCACCACAGATGATTTGCGTCGCTATCTGACCAACTATCAGGTTCAGCGCAGGTCGAGTAAAGTGACCATAGACAACATCCGCCGGATCCTGTCCAGTTTCTTCTCTTGGCTTGAGGATGAGGACTTCATCGTGAAAAGTCCGGTACGCCGGATTCACAAAGTTAAAACCGCAAAGGTTGTTAAGGACACCTACACCGATGAAGCGTTGGAGCTGATGCGCGACAACTGTACAACGGCGCGTGATTTGGCTATGGTTGATCTTCTGGCTTCGTCCGGAATGCGTGTTGGAGAGCTGGTCACATTAAACCGCGAAGACATCAACTTCAACGAACGCGAATGCGTTGTTATCGGCAAGGGTAATAAAGAGCGATTGGTCTACTTCGATGCAAGGACGAAGATCCACCTTCAAAACTATCTTGAGGGGCGAACGGATGAAAACCCAGCTTTGTTTGTTTCCCTGAAAGCTCCCTTTGACCGATTGATGATTGGCGGAGTGGAGACACGCCTTCGGGAGCTGGGAAAGCGTCTGAATATCCCGAAGGTTCACCCTCACAAGTTCAGGCGTACACTGGCTACAACTGCCATAGACAAAGGAATGCCCATAGAGCAAGTCCAGCAGCTCTTAGGGCATCAGAAAATCGACACCACCATGCACTATGCAATGGTGAAACAACAGAATGTGAAGCTGGCACATAGAAAATATATTGGATAGGAGTAAAAAGATGAGACTTGGTGATTGTGGTAAAACTAATCTTCATACTTACTCAGATAAAGAAAAATGGTCTTTGATTCGTTATCTGGACACAGGTAGCATTACCGAAGGAAGGATAGATGAAATCCAGACCTTATATCCCGGCGTGGACAAAATCCCCAGCAGGGCGAGACGGAAGGCTTCTGTTGGAGACATCCTTTTCTCTACTGTTCGTCCAAATCAGAAGCATTATGGAATTATTGAAGCAGGAACCGAGAATCTTCTCGTATCCACAGGATTCACCGTTGTGACTGTTGATACCACTATTGCGGATCCTTATTTTATTTATTATTATCTCACGCAGTCTTCGGTCATTGAGTCTCTTCAAGCAATAGCAGAGCAAAGTACATCAACCTATCCTTCCATCAAACCATCTGACATAGAGGATATTGAACTCGACCTTCCAGAGCTGGAAACACAGAAGAAGATAGGTTCTACGCTAAGGATGCTTGATAGGAAAATAGCATTAAACGAAGAGATAAACGATAATTTAGCGGCTTAGAGCTGGACAGCAGACACATCGATCTCGCCAGACATCAGTTTGGGCAGCAAATTGATCCAATGGACTCAATGAACAATTAGCGATTGGTTCTGCTCTTCAAAATACGTTAAAAGCTGCAAAAATAGTATTGCATGCAAAAGTCCGCTGAATTTGGCAAGATTTCAGCGAAAGGATAGATTAAGATCTAACCAAGCCGAAGTTTTTTCATAGTGGTGAATGACATAATTGAACTTTTGAAAATAGCAGCGATGCAATCATGCCTTCAATGGGACAGTATTTTTCTCATGGTCGAAAACAAATGGTTGTTCTATCGCCGCTGGTGAAGTAACAACAAATCAAGGTTTCAAATCGGATTTGTTGTTAGTTTCACCAGCGGCGATATTGGAACACCATTTGTTGGCGCACGAGATGAAAACACTGTCCCGTTTCATTTGAATGATGGATAAGGGTCAACATTCAAAGCAAGTTCATCTGGCATTCACTACCAAAGAAACGAACGGCGACTTATTGTTGACGATGAAATCTTTCAAATTCCAGCTATTTCATGCTCCTATTTTGCACAGCAACGTATTTTGGAAGAGCAGAATCAATCGCTTGCGACATTGAGAGATAATTTGCTGTAGCCCAAACTGATGTCTGGCGAGATCGATGAATGTCTGCTGTCCAGCTTAAGCTGCTAAATTATCGTTTACCTGATTTGGAGGTTGTACCATGTTTGATAAAGTTCAGGAGAGCTTGAAAAAAAGCAAAGACGAGCGCCAGAAAAAGCGTCTTGAAAAGGAACGGGTTCGTCTTGAGAAAGCCGCAGCAGAAGCAGTTCGTGAGAAAGAGCGGCTTCAACAGGAGGCGGAAAAGATACAGGCTGAAAAAGAACGTCTTCTCTCCCTCGATGATAAGGGGCTGATGGTAGAATTGATTCTGGCAGTGCGAGGTCTATACTCACAAATGGAGTACATTCAAAGTCAGCAAGCTTCTTTATCCGAGCGGGTTGACGATATTGAGTCGGACATCTCTTCCATCCGCAGCGATATTTCAGATTTGGAAAGCAGACTGGGGTCGTCCGATCAGTAAAACTCAATGAAGGAGGCGCAGACGTGATTATTTCACCACAATCTCTTGATACAAACCTAAGTCAGCTTTTAGCGGAGGTTAAGTCCGGCTCAATGCAGTTGCCGGAGTTTCAGCGCGACTGGACTTGGGATGATAACCGAATTAGAGGAATTATCGCCAGTTTGTCGCAAGGCTACCCTATGGGTGCCATTATGCGGCTGCAATACGGTAATCCGGACATCCAATTCAAATACCGCACAATTACGAGCGTAAAAGGCGTCTCAGTAAAGCCGGAGCATTTGATTCTTGATGGACAGCAACGGCTTACTTCAATCTATCAGGCAACATCCTCTAAAGAACCGGTCTCTACCAAAACGGAAAAAGGCAAGGCTATTAAGCGTTATTACTACCTTTCCATGGAAAGGTGTCTTGACGATGATGAGGATCGTTTTGATGCAGTCCTGTCCATCCCCGAAGACCGCAAAATTAAAGAGAATTTTGACCGTGATGTGAAGCTCGACCTCTCAACCAGAGAATATGAATACGAGAATAAGCTGTTCCCGGTCAATATTGTGTTCGATAGCAACGCCGTTATGGACTGGTTCATGGGCTACATGACGCACTATGGAATGAAGCCGGAGGCAATGGACGAGTTCAAGCGTTTTCAGGCGGATGTGCTGAATACAATTTCCGGGTATAAGCTGCCTGTGATTACGCTGGACAAGTCCACGCCGCGAGAGGCAGTGTGCAAGGTGTTTGAGAACGTCAATACCGGTGGTGTTCCTCTCACGGTGTTTGAGCTTGTTACCGCAACTTATGCCACAAGAGACTTTGACCTGAGAAAAGACTGGGTGCAGTGTCGAAATACAATTTGCGGTTTCGGTGACACGCTGAGAACAGACCTGTTCGATGGGATTGATGAGACTACCTTCCTGACAACGGTTTGTCTCTATACAAGCTATTTGAACAAGCAGTCTGGAAAGACAAACACAATCTCCTGCAAAAAGAAAGATGTTCTGGGACTTCCTTATGAATCGTACATAGCGAACCGGGATGCAGTGCTGTCTGGGTTCAAAATCGCAAAGGAGTTTCTTCTTCGGGATCAGTGCGTTTTCCGTCAAAGAGATTTGCCCTATACAACGCAGTTGATTCCACTTGCGGCAATCTGCGCTGTTCTCGGAAAATCCAAATGCAATGAGCCAAACACAATCAAAACTCTTTCTCGGTGGTATTGGTGCGGGATTTTGGGTGAGATGTATGGCGGTGCGAACGAAACCCGCTATGCCTATGACATTGAGGACATGGTTGAAGAGGTCAATGGACGTCCGAATGCAATGCACACGATCAACAGCGCAGTCATTTCTTCTACGCGGCTGCTAACCCTTCAAACTCGCTTGAGCGCGGCATATAAAGGTATAATGGCTCTTCTTTACAAAGAGAAGTGTCGTGACTTTATGAACAACACGACGATTGACATTGTAAACAGTATGCTTGAGTCTCCGGATATTCACCATATATTCCCCGAAGCATATTGCGAGAAAATGGGCATCAAGCGCGAACGGTATAATTCCATCATTAACAAGACCCCGATTCTTCCAGCCACCAACCGCTCGATTGGCGGAAATGCGCCGAGTGAGTATCTGGGGGCAATTCTAAAAAAGGTTGATGGACTGACTGAGAATGAGTTGCAAGCACGGGTGGAATCGCACTTTATCAACTATGCAGAATTGAAGGCAGATGACTTCAATGGCTACTTCATTGACAGAGCAAAGAGTCTTCTCAATCTGATTGAAAAGGCAATGAATAAGCCTGTCACTGACAGAGATGCAGAAAATACGCTGGATCAGTTTGGGGCGAGTCTGGCGTAAAAGGGAGTGACAAAACTATGGCAGGATATTTTACAGAATCAAATTACGAGAACGCTGTCTTGCAGCTTCTCAATGAAGAACTGGGCTATAACTATATCTATGGACCGGACGTGGAGCGCGATTATCACTCGCCGCTTTATGAGGATGTTCTGCTACCTTCCTTGCAGCGGATCAACAAGAGCCTGCCTATGGACGCTCTGACGGAGGCAATCTACAAACTCAAGAACTTTGAAACCGGAACGCTCTTGCAGAAGAACATGGTCTTTATGGACTACCTCCAAAACGGGGTTCCGGTAAAATACTATGACAAGGGTGAAGAACGCTCTACCCTTGTTTACCTTGTAGACTTCAAAAATCCCGCCAGTAACGAGTTCACAATTGCGAATCAGTGGACTTTCATTGAGAACTCCGAAAAAAGACCGGATGTGATCCTCTTTGTCAATGGTCTCCCGCTCGTCATTGTGGAGTTGAAGTCTCCGTCCCGCGAAGAAACCGACGCTTCCGCAGCATACCGTCAGCTCCGGAACTATATGTATGAGATCCCCTCTATGTTCATTTATAATGCGGTATGTGTCATGAGCGACTTGACCACTTCAAAGGCTGGTACAATCACGTCCGGCGAAGACCGCTTTATGGAGTGGAAAACAACAGACGGCAGCTATGAGAATACGCAACACGCATCATTTGACACATTCTTTGTCGGACTGTTTGAGAAGGCTCGGTTCCTTGACATCGTGAAAAACTTCATCTGCTTTAATGTGGATGGACAGAATACATTCAAGATACTCGCCGGGTATCATCAGTATTTCGCAGTCAAAAAGGCGATTGAGTCTACAAAACACGCAACCGTGACGGACGGTAAGGGTGGCGTCTTCTGGCATACACAGGGCAGCGGAAAATCGTTGTCTATGGTCTTCTATGCTCATTATCTGCAAGAAGCGTTAGAAAGCCCCACTATCGTTGTCATTACCGACCGTAACGATCTGGACGACCAGCTTTACGGACAATTCGCCCGCTGCAAGGACTTCCTCCGGCAAACGCCGCAGCACGCTGAGAGCCGCAAAAATCTGAAAGAACTGCTTGCAAACAGACAGGCAAACGGCATAATCTTCACGACCATGCAGAAGTTTGAAGAAAGCAACGAAGCTCTTTCGGAGCGTCGGAACATTATCGTGATGGCTGATGAAGCGCATCGTGGGCAATATGGTCTCAATGAGAAGGTTGTGGTCAAGCAGAAGGACAACGGCGAAGTCGAGGCGAAAACCGTTATCGGCACTGCCCGCATTATAAGAGACACGCTTCCTAATGCGACCTACATTGGATTCACCGGAACACCGATCTCCACAAAAGACCGCAGTACACGAGAGGTCTTCGGTGATTACATCGACATCTATGATATGACACAGGCAGTTGAAGATGGCGCGACCAGACCCGTCTACTACGAGAGCCGTGTGATTCACCTGAAACTCGACGAGAACACCCTCCATCTGATCGATAATGAGTATGACATTATGGCTGACAACGCCGATCCGTATGTCATTGAAAAGAGCAAAAAGGAACTTGGTCAGATGGAAGCAATCCTCGGTGCCGACCAGACGATCAATTCCTTGGTAAATGACATTCTTGATCATTACGAGAATTACCGTGAGAATATCCTAACCGGCAAGGCGATGATCGTTGCTTATTCGCGTCCCATAGCAATGAAGATTTATAAGCGCATTCTTGAGCTACGCCCAGCGTGGACGGAAAAGATTGCAGTGGTCATGACGCAAGGCAATAACGATCCCGAAGAATGGCGTGAGATTATCGGCAACAAAGCTCATAAGGACGATATGGCGCGGAAATTCAAAGACAACAACTCTCCGCTGAAAATCGCCATCGTCGTGGATATGTGGCTGACCGGCTTTGATGTTCCCTCCCTCGCTACGATGTATGTCTATAAGCCGATGGCTGGACACAACCTGATGCAAGCTATCGCCCGCGTCAATCGTGTCTTCAAAGATAAAGAAGGCGGTTTGGTTGTCGATTACGTCGGTATTGCGGCTGCACTGAAACAGGCAATGAACGACTATACTGCCAGAGACAAGAAGAACTATGGTGATACAGATGTAAGCAAGGCTGCATATCCGAAGTTCCTTGAAAAGCTCTCTATTTGTAGAGATTTGTTCCACGGATTCAGTTATGAGAAATTCATGACCGGAAGCGACCTCGACAGGGCGAAGCTCATCAGCGGCGGAGTGAACTTCATACTCGGCAAGAGTGTTGCAGAGTACGAGCTTCCCGATCATGAGAAGACACAGAATGTGTTTCTCAAAGAAGCCCTGCTTCTCAAGCAGGCACTTTCGCTGTGCAGCAGCTTGGTAGACGAGCAAACTCGCATGGAGGCAGCTTTCTTCGAGTCCGTAAGAACAATGACCGTGCGCTTGGTTTCAGGCGGTACCGGAAAGAAGTTTACGCTTCCGGAAGTAAATGAGCGCATTAACGAGCTTTTGAAGCACAGCATCAAGAGCGAAGGTGTTATCAACCTCTTCTCCGATGTCCAGACTGAGTTTTCGTTGTTCGATCCAAAGTTTCTTGAAGAAGTGGCAAACATGAAGGAGAAGAATCTTGCAGTCGAACTCCTGAAAAAACTGATTTCCGAACAGGTCTCTGTTTACCGTCGAACAAATATTGTCAAGTCTGAAAAGTTCTCCGAAATCATTCAGAGCGCAATGAACCGCTATTTGAACGGAATGCTGACCAACGAGGAAGTCATTCAAGAATTACTCAAGCTGGCGAAAGACATTGCCGCTGCTGCCGCCGAGGGTGAAAAACTCGGATTGACAGCGGACGAGCTTGCTTTCTATGATGCCCTCACAAAGCCGCAAGCAATCAAGGACTTTTACGAGCATGACGAGCTTATTGCTATCACGAAAGAACTGACAGATTTGCTTCGCAAAAACCAGACAATAGACTGGCAAAAGAAAGAGAGCGCAAGAGCTGGAATGCGCCGCCTGGTCAAAAGGTTGCTGAAAAAACACAAATATCCGCCAGAGGGTATGGATGATGCTGTCCAGACTGTCATGAGCCAGTGTGAGATGTGGACGGACAATGTAATGACCGCTTAACTCCCCTACGAGAAAGGAGTAGATCATGGGCAATTCAGTCATGTTGAATGGCATCGAATATGCCGGAGAACAGATTGCCTACAAAGACAGCACCTATGAGCTTGTGTCAAAGGTCGCTTACCTGATCGGCGTCCCGCTTCGTATTTTCCAAAATGAACACGAGCCGCCGAAGATAGAGATATACAACCGGCTTGAACAGGATAAAAATGCCCGTATCATTCGTAATCTATGTATCATCCGCACCGCCATTGAGCGCAATTACCGGAAAATAAATGACATCATGCGGATGGAATACCGTGGGCTTCTTTCGATGCCGGAGATCCTTCCAACATCCAGTATGCAGCAGCTTTCAAATGACGGAATCAGCTTTATCAAAAAGTCGAGTACAAAGCTATGCCACCACATTATCGAGATCAACCGGCTGATTTCAGACCGCATTAACAACTGCAAAAGCCTCTTTCCAATCTGGATTAACTGGACGTACATAAAAGAGCTGTTCATTATGCCAAACGGCTTGACAGAGGACAGAACGAAAGATGCTGCGGACATCTATTACGCAAGTCTCTCTTACTACCCCTATCAAATGTACATCAACTGGGTACCGATGGACGAGGGTAATGTCCTCTATAATGACAAGAAGTTTGCTACCCTGCTTTATCAATGGCATTGCGACGCCTTCACGGAATACAGTAAAGTCTCCGATGCAGGGGCTTTTGTAAAAAACAATATCTACGACTTCATTGATGACAGCGAGAAGACCGTATTGGTGGTGGACTGCGAAAACTCCGACCCGTACAAGCTGTGTGCCACGCTCAAAAATCTTGATTATGAGGTCATGCAGAAAATTACGGCGATCATTCTCTTTGATGACGTACATACCGCTACGGCATGGCGGATTCTTGAAAACTACACCCGCATCCCCGTTGAGCATATCATGATTGAGCGGATCAAGCAGAACAAATCACTGGTAGACATCAAGCTCACCGCAAGAGCCTGTCAGGAACACTACCAGAAGCAAGTGGATTCCTTCGTCATCGTCTCAAGCGATTCCGACTACTGGGGGCTTATCTCTTCCTTGCCGGACGCCAGATTCCTTGTCATGATTGAGCGGGAAAAATGCGGACCGGATATGAAGGCGGCACTCGCAGAATCCGGGATATTCTACTGCTATCTGGATGACTTCTACTCTGGCAACAGCGAGGACATCAAGAAAAACGCACTATTCAAGGAGATGTACCGCTGGATTGACAACTCCGTTCACCTGAACGTCAACGATATGTTTGACGCTGCTCTGCGAAACACGAGGATCGAAATGTCTCCCGCAGAGCGGCGGCAGTTCTATGAGAAGCACATCAGACACATGACGCTGACCATCGACGAGAACGGAAACGTCAGCATTGAACTGAAACGCGGATAGCATAGGTTTCTATTCCGGGAGGAATGTGGATGGACAACAGATTCTATTTTGGATTCAATACATCGGAGGAACGGAAAAAGCGCAGAAAAGCAGAGCTGTACTCCATGAGTGAGCAAGTCAGCACCTTCTTTTGGGATGAAGCCCCGCAGCATGGTTTGGAAATGCGTGAGGGACAGCAGGATATGTCCTTTGAGATTGTGGACGCCCTCATAAACGATCAGCATTTTGCGATTGAAGCTGGCGTGGGCATTGGAAAGTCCTTTGGCTATCTTGTGCCGGTGCTGCTGTACAGCAAACGCATGAACAAGCCGGTTATCATCGCAACCTCGACCATTGCACTTCAAGAACAGCTCTGGCGCGATGTCCACACGGTAATGCCCCTTCTTGGGCTGAACAGAGATGTCATCCTCGCTAAAGGACAGACCCATTATCTCTGCAACAAACGCGCAGACGAATATATGTGTGACCCGAAAGCAGACCCACCGGACGCGCTTAAAGACGGAATCAAGCAAGGGTATGAGGAACGCAAGGATTTTCCGGAGGTTTTGCCGCAAGGCGTCTGGGACAAGATAAACGTGCAGCGGTTCAGCATGAAGAATTGCGGCTCCTGTGAAAAGAAGTGCAAATATTACAAAGTCCGCGCAGCATTAAAGTTCACGGAGGGTGTTGTTCTGTGCAATCAGGACTTTCTCACCCAGCATCTCATGAAGCTCCGGCGCGGTCAAGACGGGCTGATTAACGCCGCCGCTGATCTGCTTGTCGTGGACGAAGCGCACAACTTGGATGATAAAGTGCGTAGTGCCACAACGGAACGTTTCGGACAGGGTATGCTCTTTGGGATGATCAAGAGTGCATTCTATGAGCTGCGATCCTCTGACCAGAGCAGTGTGTCCGGTGAAAAGCGAGAGGCAGAGAGCGCAATCATCGCCTTCTATAACTGCCTGAAAGCACAAGTCCAAAAGCAGATCAACGAGGCAGAGCAGGATATGCGCTACGCTGACCGCTTTTTCTTCGACAACAATGGCAGTGCGATTGAACTGCTTACCGAGATGAACGCCGCCATACACAATCTTTCGTCCAGCATTCAGATTTATTCCAGCATGGATTTCAGAAACAACCGTTCCTTTGCTGCCTCTGATGATCTGGATGCCGTCAGCGAGTCCCTTTCAGAGCTTCTTGACCGGATAGATGATATGCTGATCTGGATTGAGCAGCACGGCAGCAACACGGAACTCGTCTATTGCCCTAAAAACACAAAAGAAATTGTGAGCCGCCTATACTTCAATGGTGATGAAAGAACCATCTTGACCTCTGCCACGCTGACGAACGCCACGAGCGGGTCTCTGGAAGAACAGTATTCTTACTTTATCAGCAATACCGGCTTTCCTGCTGGTGATCGCGGCTGCTTATCCGAGCCAAAGCCTTCCCCATATCCATACGATGAACACGCCATGATCTACTATTGCGACGATCTCCCGCACCCGACCAGAGAACATGAAGCCTTCATTGAAAAGGGCGTGGAGCGACTGCTTGCGATCCTGAGCATTTCCAACGGAAAGGCACTCGTGCTGTTTACGGCAAAGACCGACATGGAAGAGGTCTACTCCATTCTCAGTGAGAAAAATCTTCCGTACAAAATCTTGATGCAGCAGCCGGGATCGTCGCAGGACAAGGTGCTGAATGAGTTTAAGGAAGATACGAACTCCGTGCTTCTGGGGACGGGCGCATATTGGGAAGGTATCAGCATTGAAGGAAAAAGCCTTTCCAATGTCATCATTTTCCGGCTTCCGTTCCCTGTCCCCGATCCGATTATCGAGTATAAGTGTTCCGTTGCTAAGGATGCTCTGATGGATGTCCGCGTTCCCGAAATGATTATCAAGCTCAAGCAGGGCATCGGGCGATTGATCCGCAATTTCACGGACACCGGCATTGTCTGCATCATCGACCGAAGACTGCGGGATGAGCCGCCGGAACGCTATCATGACATTACATGGGACTCCCTGCCTATCAAAAATCGGACAAGCAGTCTGGACGAACTAAGGAAGTTTTACGAAGGTCTGCCCTCAGCCAAGGAATGATGGTACAAACGGCATTCTCTTCGGAAACATAGAACAGCCCCCCAAAAAAGGAAATCAGAAAACGGAGGTGTATCATGTTGTACAATGAAAATCTGCGCGAAGAAGAACAACATCTAATCCAGCAGATCGCTGAACAAACAGAGAGAGGAAAAATCGACTGGGAACTAACAGAGTACAATCCGCTGTCCTTTCTGAATGAGGACAAGATAGACAAGAACCCAGCAGTAATCTGTCAGTCCTTCTCCTTTGAAGCGATCATCGGCGGATCCCGTTACGAGCTTGATGTCATGGAGAATATTGATGTGCCGTCCGGTATGGGAGACTACACCATAACCTTGACGCGGGATGAAACCGAAAATTATCTTAAAATTGAGGATGCGCTTTCCTTTGACTGTGACCGCTATGAATGCACACCGGAGGAAGTCGCAGAGCGATTTGCGGACAGCCCCATTGTCCGCCTCTGCAACGCCATCATTCCTGCCACGCTTGGGCAAGAGGATTTAGAAGAGGTCTTCACATGGGCAAGGTTTTTCAACGAGACTGGCATTTCTGCAAAGCTGATAAATCATCCGCTGACCAAGCTCTGTGAAAAGCTGTTCGACGAACACCGTCTGATGGACTTCCATCGCTGCGTCTTGGATGTGGACTATCGAAAGCTGCTCCTAAATGAACTGGCTCATAACTAAGACACGGAAAAACGCCCCCGACACTGTGCCAGACGCACAGTGCCGGGGGCGTTCCCGTTTCCAGCGATTTATTTTTCTCTCGGCAAGGGACTGTTCATAAGGTGACACTTTCCGTTTTACGAAGCCGTGAAAATTCGATGTGTTCCGTGGAGATGTTCACTGGGCAGCATACGCCGTACACGTTTCCAATAATCACCGAGTAGTGCAATGTGTATTCACTATCGAGAAATACTTCACGGTTTTCGCAACGCTTGATTCAGGAGTGGGATTTTTGCCTTATTCCCGCGTGACATCAAGGGAAACCGGATTGATAACGATGATAGATTTGCCCTTTTTGTGGGCATATCTCACGGTGTTCCCGGTACCGCTGGGGCATCCATTCCATACTGCGAGAATATAATCGGCGTGATCGACCATGTACCGATTTCTCTTGTCCATGCAGTCCGGCGTGTACTCCCGTTGCAGCATGGTCTCCTTGTCACACTTTGCCGCGATATTGTAATACCGTTCCCGTGAAGCCACAGACCATTTGATCGCTTGTGTCTCACAAGGGATTGCACTTTCCAGAGTAATGTGAGGGTATTTTGATTTCAAATCGAGTACAATTTCCGCAGCGTACATATCGACGCCAAGAGCCATGCCGGTAATAAAATGCGTGACGCCCTCGTTCTCGATGAGTGCTACAATCTGATCCCGCATAACAGATTTCAAAGAAGTACAACGCTTATCGGATTCATCAAAGCCGAACGGAAGACTCTGCGGTCTATGACCGGTAAACGCACAAGTCTTGCCTTGAACGGATTGCTTTTCAGCTTTTTGAGCAGACTTTCTAAACTCAATAATGCGTGACATGACACCCCTTCTTTCACTCTTTTGGTAGGTAACTCCATTCTATCACCCTCATCACGGACAGTCAACGCAATGTCGTTAGTAAAATCAACGACGGCGTACCGTGGATAATGACACCGCCGTTAGGTACACTAAATGCAAAGGTGGTGAGGCTATGCGAGAGAAGAAGGACATCAATATTGAAATCGGCGGCAATATTCAAGTGGCAAGAGAACAGGCGGGCTATACGCAGGACACGCTCTCAGAAATGCTTGGCATGACGCCGAATCACCTGAGCGCTATTGAGCGTGGTGCTTCCGGTATTTCTCTTGAAGCCTTGCAGCGTCTTTGCCGTTTGCTGGGCGTCAGTGCGGACCGAATTATCTTTGGGACCGATGAGCCAGAAGCGGAAGCCCTTGCGCTTGCCAGACGTATTTCGGATATAAAGCCGGAATACCGGCAACAGGTTCAAGAGCTGCTGTCCGCTATTTTGAATATGTCATAAAAAAAGAGCCTCTTGAAGTGTACCCCATGTCAAGGACAATTTTGAATTTTAGGGGTTAAAAATGACCCCAGATATGATAACATGTAGCTGCTTTACCGCCAGGGAGGATAGGGCAACGCTGAGGAGCGACCCGAGCGCCCGGGCGAGTTTGCGGGAGGCAGTGTGCATGAGCATGCTGCCTTTTTTATCACTGCCTCCTGGAAACCAAAGCGCTAAACCTCGGGGTCGGGGCAGAGCCCTGGGAGTTACGTTTTTCGAGATGCCCGGTTTCAGCGGATATACGCCAGTCTGACGGTAACAGTAATACTCCCGCGGGGAGAGCTTTTCCAGATCCCACTGGTAGCGATCTTTGTTGTAGTAGTCCATCCAATCGGCGACAACAGCTTGAACCTGCTCATAGGTGTCACACCCGGCAATCAGAGCAGCAATCTCATCCTTCATGTGACCGAAGAAGCTCTCCTGCGGCGCGTTATCCCAGCAGTTGCCCTTCCGTGACATAGACTGCACGAAGGAAGCATCCTTGAGCTTCTGGATAAAGGCGTTGCTGGTATAGTGGCAGCCTTGATCGCTATGGACAATGGTCGAGTTGTCCAGCTCGGCTCCATACTTGCTGCACATGGCGTCAACCATGTCAAGAACGAAGTCGACTCTGAGGTTGTCACTAAGCCGGTAAGCCAGCACTTCATGCGTACAGACGTCAAGGATCGGGGAGAGATAACAGACGCCGCCCTGGTAAAGGATGTAGGTAATGTCTGTCAGTAAGGCTTTCCGTGGTGCGTAGCTTCGGAACTGACGGTTAATCTCGTTCTTTGCCACATGGCTCGTCTTCATCGCCTTGGCCATTTGCCGATAGGGATTTGCCTGACGGATGGGACAGCGGAGTCCATATTTTCGCATCAGACGGCGAATCTTCTTGATGTTCATGACGACAGGCGGATCAAGATGCAGCAGGCGCATGTAGATGCTCCGTGCTCCCTTCTTGTATCCCCGAAATTCATAAGCCTGCTTTACCAGGGCAAAATCTGTGCTGTCCGTTTCCTCACGGCTTTGCCTCAACGGCGCGGCATCCAGCCAGGCGTAATATCCGGATCGGGATACGTCTGCGATCCGACACAGAGCACTGATATTCAACAGATTGCCGTCTTGCCGTACAGCCTCGAGGATGAGACCGTACTTTACTTCTGCCGGTGCTTGGATTCCCATTGTTTCTGAGCCTCCATATTTGCCGCCTGTAGTTTTTTTAAGAATTCGACCTCCTGCCTTGTGTAAGCAAGTTCATTCTCAAGCTGCCGGATCCGCTGCTCTACCGTTTCTTCTCCAGTCTTCGGAGGGCGTCGGTAATTCTCGCTGCGCCTATCCGAGAAGCCGCTTTCCTGCTTGGCTTTCTTGTTAAGTGTGTAGGAGAAGCCTTCCACGCGGCTGGCTCCGAGAATCTCTGGATCGATCCCGTACTGGCGCATCGTTTCCATCACAGGAATCCCCTGACTTTTCTTCTCATAAGCCAGTTCCTTGAAGGCCTCAGTAAAGCGCACCGTGTTGGCGGTCACTGAAGCAACGTACGGATTCTTCCTAAGCTTCTCAATCTCTTGCTTGGACAGTGGGTTCGTGTGCGTCTTCTTGCTCATCTGTATCCATGCCTTTCTGTCCTCTTCATGGATACATCTTACCACACAAATCTTTCCCGCAAAAGTGTCCCGTTAAGGGCGTCCCCCTAATCTTCCTGTCCGAAGATCAGGGCGCCCCTAAACTATGAGTGTCCATTCTGCAGGGTACAGTTTATCTGCCGACACCCAAAACGGGCATCGACAGAGGCTTTTGGTTCGTTTTCCGGGCATTCAAACAAGTGCCGAAATCGACACTTATTTCCGCGCTAAAGAAGAAACCGCGCAGGGAATACAATCACTTAGGTTGGTCAATTTGCGCCGCTCTGAGGCTTGCAATCACAGGCTTTTTCGACCCCTAATTGTCTACTCTGCGCCCCCTTCCGGGAGAAGTGCGGACAGGCGATGAGATCCGCACGAAAGCTCTGCTTGCAGCTATGGACGCAGCGGACGCAGGAGCGGTTATACTTCCGGCGTCCGCTGTCCCCGATGAAGAACGACCACTCCTGTCTCCATTTCTGACTTCTGCTCACAGCTCAATCTCTCCTTTGTGCTTTTTGGGAGGGCAGCATTCCTTCTGCTTTTCAGCCTTTGCAGACTTGAGCCTGTCCATGATGGAGGACTTTTCGCCCCTTTCGGGTGCTTTGACCTCTGCGGTCTTGTCCTCCTTCGGACCGTTGTTGATAATCCCATCAATCATGCCATAGTCATCCTCCATCGACATCTCCGCCGCCTTGAGGTAGTTTTCCTTCTCAAGAGCCGCCATCCAGCTTTCCTTGCTGATACCGAGCATTCCGCCCTTTGCCGCATGATCGGCAATCTCTTTGGCATCTACGCACAAGCCCTCGGTGTTATCGGAATAAAGACGGTAAACCTCGCAGCCCTTCTCCAAAGCCTTCTCAGCCGCCTCCTGACCGGCGGGAAGAACACCAGCCCATGCGTATCCGTAGTCCTTCATATCCTGAACGGAGAGCGCGGGATCGGGCATTTCCGGCACTTCCTTGACTTCAAGGTCAAGAAGGCGGAGTGTGTCATCGTCAAAGCCGTTGTAGACATCATCAAGGACGAGTTTGCCGCGCTCATCGACGATGATGCAAGCCGCCTCATCGCCGTAGGTGTCATGCTCCATCAGATAAAAGCTGTGACCGCCGACTTCGTGCTGGTCAATGGTGTGCCACGTCCCGATGTGACCGGCAACCGTCAGACCGGAGGTGTCGGCATTCATCTCAAAGTCCTTCTGCTCGGTAGCTTCCTGCTTCTGCTGCTCCTTCGAGATCATGGGGATCGCCACAATCTTATCGCCCAGCTTTGCAAACTGTTCCGGCACTTTGAAGTGGTCAGAGAACTTCTGCATCTGCTCTACGGTCAGAGAGCCGAAGCTGTCATCCGTCAAGCCGACTACCATGAATGTTCCGGCAACAACGTCGTAGATGTCACCGTCCTCATCACGCAGAGCGCGGTTCAGTGGCAGACCTTCCAGCTTGCCTTCCTCATTGCAGACTAAGGCAACAGGGTCTTCGTAGGGATAAATTGCCTCGATGCAGCCGCCGACCTCATGCTGCAAGGACTCCAGACCGGAGTCAATCTCCTTCACATAAGGCTCCTTTCCCGGCTCGATGATGAGAACGGCGATGGTGCTGTCACGCTCGGCGGTTTCCCCTGAGCCGGTGATCCGGTATTCGTCGGGAATATCATCAAGATCGCCGTTGAACTGTCTGTCCCACCTCTCGCTTGCGACGCGGACATAGCCTTCATCGGTGAAGCGTCCCTGCTCATCCATCGCAATGTCGCGCCCATAGCGTTCATAGTCGATGTAATTTGCCAGAGGACCGAGATCCTTTTCAGAGTAGATACCGGCTTCGTGGGCGTAATAATAGCCAAGGTCGGACTCGTCGTTGATACCGGGCATGATGTCGTAGCAGTCCAGATTGAACGTCAGGTTGATGAGATCGTCGATGTCGCTGACCTCATCGCAGCCAGCCTCCATAATAGCAACGAGCTTTTCCTGATCGCTCAGGGAAAGCTCGTCAATCAAAGCAGCGAGATAGTTGAGCTTATCAAGGCTCTCGTACTCGCCAAGCATCTTCTGAACACCGTAGATCGGGCATTCGTAGTCGGTGATAAACCACTCTTCGTAGGGCTGACCGAACTCATCCTGCTTGCCGATTCCAATGCGCTCAAAGACCTTCTGCATCTCTTCCTCGGTTGTGGGCAGCTTCACCCACTCACCGACCAGCATACCCTCGTTGTACTTGCCGAGGTTTGTGACGAAGGCTTCAAAATTACCGTCTAATACGGGCATAGGCATCCTCCTTTCAGTCATCCACCATGCCGTCCGGCATGATATACAGTTCCTCAAACTCCGCGTCGCTCATGGCTTCGAGCTTCTGGATGGTCTTATACATCAGCTCTGCGATCTCGCCGTCCATGTCGTTCAGGGTGACGCTCTTCATATCGTCGATCAGCCGCTTCCGGCTGGACGTGTTGAAGCAGCACATCAGGTTGATTTCTTCCACGGTAAAGTTTTTCATATCAGAGTTCCATATCCTTTCCTTTGTTTTTCTGCGGCTTCGGTGTGTGGGTCGGCTGTGCCTTCTGCGCGGATTTCAGCTTGTCGCGGATGGATTCACGGGTAGCGGGCTTCTTCGGGATGGTGTCGTAGACGGCAGTTCCGGCATCCTCCACATACGAACGGACATACTGGATGCTCTCAGAAAAGCGAATGGGGCGGTTCTTGTCCTCGATGTTGGTCAGCCGGACTTCATCGGCGGCAAAATCAACCGCGTCAATTCTGCACTTGATCCCTTCCACATTCAGCGTCGCGCCGACAGGAATGTAATCTGCGCCTTTGAGTTCCTTGAAGGTCTCGCCGTCCTTGCTGAGAAAGACATCTGCGCCGGACTTCCAGAGCTTGTGAGAACCGGCTACCCACGCGGCTTCACGGAAGCCGGTCACCGGCATGGAGGGCTTGCCGCGTACCTTCTTCTCAAGGAGCTTTGTGCCGAGCAAGGGGGCGGCTTTTTCCGCGTCCTTGCCGTACAGCTCAAAATAGCCGTTCTGGGCAAAGCAGACCAGCGCGTCCGGATGAGCCTTTTTGACTGCCTCATATTTGCGGAGTTCTGCGACGGGCAGAGGTGAAAGCGCCTCTGTCCTTTCTGCATCCGGCAGTCTGTCACGGCGGCTTTTCTGTTTGGACAGCACTTCCGTCAGAGCATCCGCGTCCTTCGGGAGCGTCTGGTGGGTTTTGACGCCGCCATGCTCACCGACCAGAGCCATTGCTGCATCGAAGCTGCTGCGGCAGGGCGCATCCAGCACAAAGCCATCTGCGAAGGTCAGCCGGTCATGATCCGGCGCAACCGAGTTCTGCGCCACATTTGCCGCCTGTTCCCGGTAGTTGATCTCAAAGACATCTCCGAAGACCTTGCCGTGCTTGAGGGTTTTCGGGATAATGACACGGGCAACGCACTCGTCGTAGGTCTGCTCCGCATAGAAACGGAAGGTGTTGTGATCTCGTGTTCCCTGAATAAAGACCTGATTTTCGTTGAGACAGTGCGTTCCGTGAGGACGGCAGAACCACATCAGCGTCTTGTCTTCGGGATTCTGGCTTTCGGCGGCGCGGCGGATGATGCGCTTGTCGATGTCGAAGTCTTCCTTGTAGCTGTCTACATGACTGTCCACGAGCTTCTGCAGCTCCGCAACGATGTCAACGTCTGTATATTTCTTCATGCGTCTCCTTTCTCACAACTCCATGTCGTGCGTTTTGGATTTGACCGGAGATTTCTTCTCCGACTGCTGTTTTGCGGCAGCTTTGAGCTGATCGCGGATGGAGGGCTTTTCCTGCTTCTGCTCCTGCCTGACGTATTCCAGCGTCGGCATCAGCTCACGGTAGCAGCCCTGTGTTTTTCGCGCCGCATGACGGCGATGGATTTTGAACAGCGGCTCACCGTTCTGCGTGACCGTGTTGCCCTCGATCCTGACGCCGTTCCGCGCCAGCAGATTGAAGGAATGGTTAGAGACGCGATAGGACGCCCGCATTCCGTCGTTGTTATAGGCAATCTGCCCCTTGAGCGTGTCCATGACGGCAGCTTTGATCTCCTTCTCTTCGGCAGTCAGTCGGTGAGCCTTCGGTGCTTCCTCCGGCATGGGGGCAATGGGAGAATTGACCTCCACGGTTTTTACCTCAATAGAGGTAATCTCATCGCTTTCCCATGCAACGACCTCCGGGTCTCTTTCCGCTACTTTCTCAGAAGTGACTTCCTTCTGGGGTTCGGTCTGCTGACGGAACGCATCGACGAAAAGTGCTGTCAGTCCGGGATTGGGTTTATCCACAAGGAAGCGGGAGGCGTTTTCGGGGCAGACATCAACGGTCTTCGCCCATTCCTTGAGGGGCTGGGGAATGCGCCCATCAAAGTCTTTCTGCTGAATGGTGTTTGCGAGGACATACCGGACGCGCTCCGGAGAGAACTGCTCAAGGACGCTTTTTACGGCAGCATCCGCATCCAGCCGGTTGTCTCCGTAGTTAGAACTGATTGCCGCCTCAATCGCACGGCGGCATTCCACGTTTGCAGTGAGAGAAGCACGATATGACTCCAGCTCACCGGCTTCATAAGCATAATTCGCCGTCTCGCGGTAAATGGGGACTTCCGGCTTTTCCTCCGGAACAGCTTCCTTTACGGGAGCTTCGACTTCCATCTCTGCGGACTGTGCTTTCTCTGCCAGCAGCACCTTGAGCTTGGCGTCAATGCCCTCGATCATCTCAGCCGCCGTCTTGCGGATGGTGTCCAGAGAGCTTTTCAGTTCCTTGGTTTCCTTGCCGGATGACCAACCGGCGATGTAACCGAAGGAGTAGTCCGAGGTTTCAATGCCGTAGCGCTGGCAGACGGTGTAGGCTACGCTTTCTGCCTCAACCTCCTTGGTGTGCCGATCCTTCTTATCTTCTGGCGCGGCTTTCTCATCCGGCTTGACGGCGTGGAGCTTTGCGTGGGCGATCTCGTGAATGGCGGTCTTGACCGTCTGGATTTCGCTCATGCCCTCCTGAATGGCAATGCGGCTTTCAACCGGAGAGAAGAATCCCTTTGCACCGCCCGGAATGTCCTCAAAGGAAATAGGGACGGGAGATTCCTGCTTGAGTGCATCGAAGAACGCCTCGTAGTTCTCGACGGTGCCTTTCAGCTCATCGACAATGATGTCCGGAAGCTCCTTGCCGTCCGTCTGGGAGACATCGAACACGCTCACCACCTTGAAGGCAGGGCGCAGAACCTCAACCGTCTCTGTGACAGCCTTCCCATCTGCGCCGATCACCGGCTTCTGCGTCGCGGGGTCAATCTTCTCACGCTCTTCCTGTGCCTTGTACGGCGCGGGTGCAAGAATCTTGATACCCTTTTCGCCCTTCATGACCTGACGGTCAAAGTTGCGCTGCCACGAGGTATAACCGGCAACATAGGTTGCCTCCGGCTTCTGCATCGCAATGAGCAGCGTGTTGTTGAAGGAATAGTTGTAGAACTTGGACATCGTGCGGAGGTATTCCTTGAACCGCTCGGATTCAAACAACTCCTTGATGCCCTGTTCCAGCTTGTCCGTGATTTCGCGGACTTGCTGTGCATTTTTGTTTTCAGCCATCTCAAACCTCCATTTCTTATTTTCTTTTGGGTGAAGAAAACCCCGTCTGGGATTTGCTCAGTAAACGAGCCTTTACCTCAGACGGGGTTTCTCTGCGCGTCATCCGACGATGGAAGATGTTATCCTCGTTCTCCCATTCAATCAGCCGGTCAAACATATCCGGGTGCTTTGTGACCATGTGCAGCAGCTCCGAGTCACTGGCGTTGGGACAGAACCAGCAGCCATTTCTCCGGCAATGAGCGTAGATCGGGGAAAGCAGCCCGTGTTCCGTACAGAGCTTGTAGGCGTCCGCCTCGGTCATGCCGTATTTGGCAAGCAGACTGACCTTCGTTACTCCATCCAGACGAGCAAGGCGTTTTGGCTCATCCTCCGCGATGCCGACATAGCTCACCGTGTCCGGCGAGAGTGCGGCATTGTACTTGCGGACGGGCGGGATTTTGCAGTCTCGATTGACCGCGCACATACCAGCCCATGCGAAACCGCGAACCTCTCCCTTATGCGGTCCGCGAGTGATGACATGATGGAACACATCATCGTAGGTCTTGTCTGCATGGAGAATGGTGAACTTGATGCCCAGCTCCTTTTCGCAGAAGGGCTTGAGCCGGTCATAGATGAAGTCCCGGTGTTCCGGGACTTCGCCGCTTGTATCCTTGTCGAACATGACCTCGCTGAAAACCGCCTCGTCCAGCGGCTCATTGTGCTGTGCAGCCAGCAGGAGCGTCGCTACGCTGTCTTTGCCTCCGCTGCAAGAGGCAATATACTTCGGGCGGGTCATCGGTCAAACTCCATCTTGAAGCTGACGTATTTGCCGCCGCTGTCATCCAGACGAATCACCGCATCGTAGAGCTGAGGCTTCTTCGGCGTGTAAAGCCCGGTCACGCGGCACCAGCCCTTGTCCAGCAGCTCCTTTGCAATCTTCTTGGTCAGCTTCTTTTTCTTGCTGGAAAAGAATTTGTTGTCTTCCCACAGGCAGAAGGAGCATTCCTTGTTCGAGCAGTAGAAGTTGCCCTTGCCGACATAGACCGGAGATCCACAACGAGGACATTTGCCGATTTCCTCCTTGCCCGTGCCGAAACGCTGGGCTTCGGCATCGGAGAGAAACGGATAGGCTTTCACGAGATCGCCGGTCATCCGGACAATGCCGCTGAGAAATGCGTCTGCATCCGCATTGCCGCGCTCAATCTCCATGAGCGTGTTTTCCCATTCCGCAGTCATTGTGGGAGATGTGATCTGTTCCGGCAGGACGCAGACAAGGTTGCAGCCGTCCTTTGTGGGAATGAGGGATTTGCCTTTACGCTCTGCAAAGCCGGATTTCACCAGCTTTTCAATGATACCGGCGCGGGTCGCGGGAGTGCCGAGACCTTTCTTCTCGGTGTCATCGTCGAACTGATCGTTTCCGGCAGTCTCCATTGCAGACAGGAGGGTGTCTTCCGTGTACTGCTTCGGGGGCGTTGTGAAGTGTTCGGTGACGCTGGCGGACACACCATCCAGCATATCGCCCTCGTGGACTTCGGGCAGGGACTTCATGGGATCGTCCTTTTCCTTCGTCTTGAGGGAGGACTTGAACAGCTCTTCGATGGCTTTCCATCCGTTTTGAACGACGGTCTTGCCCTTGGTTTTGAACACATAACCCTCGCAGGAGAGCGTGATCTGCGTTTCTGCGTAGGTGTGCTTCTCGCCGGTCGCACACAGAAGGCGCATCCCGACAAGATTGAGGATTTTCTGCTCTGACTGCGGGAGCGCCGAAACATCCTGCTTTTCAAGCTGGACGGTCGGGAGAATGGCGTGGTGATCTGTGACCTTGCTGTTGTCGGTTACGCGGGCAATGTCCGGCGTAATCGAAACGCCGGAGAAAAGCGGAAGCTGGCGGCAGACGATGGAAATGACCTGACGGGCGGTGTCCTCCATATCATCCGTGATAAACTGACTGTCCGTGCGCGGATAGGTCAGGAGCTTCTTTTCGTAGAGTGTTTGTACGAGATCGAGCGTCTGCTGGGCGGTGAAGCCGCAGTAGCGGTTCGCTTCGCGCTGCAAGGTAGTCAGATCATAGAGCTTCGGAGGATTGACGGTTTTCGTCTCCCGCTTGAGAGAAGAAACGACGGCTTGCTTTTTTTCGCAAGCCGCCGCAATCTTCTTTGCTTCCTCTTCGGTTTTGACCTTTTCCAGATCGGCGGTCAGATCGCCCTTGCCGACGTGGACGTTGAAATACTTTTCCTTCTGGAATGTGGAGATTTTCCCGTCACGCTCCACCAGCATTGCAAGGGTTGGCGTCTGGACGCGCCCGACCACCAGCTTCTTGTGATAGAGCGTGGTGAAAAGGCGGGTGCCGTTGATGCCGACAATCCAGTCCGCCTTCGAGCGGCTGAGTGCCGCTTCATAGAGACGGTCATATTCCTTGCCGTCCCGGAGATGATTGAAGCCTTCGCGGATGGCGGAGTCCTCCAACGAGCTGATCCACAGACGCTTGAAGGGCTTGGTACATCCGGCTTTGTTGTAGACCAGCCGGAAGATCAGCTCACCCTCGCGCCCTGCATCGGTTGCGCAGACAAGCTCGGTGACGCGCTTGTCTTTCATGAGAGAGGACAGCACCTTGAACTGCTGGGCTTTGTCCTTCGTGACCTCAAACATCCAGTTCTCCGGAACAATGGGCAGATCGTCGTACCGCCACTTGGCATACCGCTCATCGTAGGAGCTGGCGTCTGCCAGCTCCACCAGATGACCGAAGCACCACGAAACAATGTAATTGCCGCCCTCCATGTAGCCGTCCTTGCGGGACGTCGCGCCCAACACCTTTGCGATGGACTGGGCAACACTGGGCTTTTCAGCAATGACTAAGATCAATCTTCATCACCATCCGTTTCAGCATCCTCCGCAATCTGCGGCTCTTCATCCTCGTTGATGTACGGCTCTTCCTCGTAGCCTTCATCATCAAAGAAGTCCATATCCTCATCCTTGAGCTTTCTGCCCTTGACGAACTTGATGTAGTAATAAGCTGCACCCGCAGCACCGGCAAGGGCAAAGATGACGAGGATCATGCCGATGTTGGATTTCTTTTCGGGTTTAGGGGCGGGGACATCGGTTTCCGCATCCTTGTCCGGCTCAGGTGTAACGGGGGCTGTGCCGGTGCATTCGCTCATGTTGGTCTTGCAGACCGGGCAGTCGGTATTGACTTGACCGGCAACGCATTTTTCCTTGCAGTTACAGGTGGTCAGAGCAGCCGCAGTGTCATCATCCAGCAGCGCAAGCAGATCGCTCTCATCGACCATGTTCAGGAAGTACGTCTGATACTGTTCCTCATCCTCGTTGATGGGCGCATCGTAGTCGATGACAATGAAGAAGGTGTTGCCGTTCTTCGTCTGGACAGTGATGAACTGCTTGTTGGTTGCCTTGTCATAGAGCAAGTCGCGGGTGTAGGCGTTGCCCTCATCGTCAATCGGCTCACCCTTCGGCTTTTCCGGCGTGGGAGTGGTTTCAGGCTGCTGTTCCGGCTGGGTTGCCTCCGTGACGGGAAGGTTCTGCTCGGTATCATTGGCGTAGGCAAACGCCGTCACGGAGAAGCAGGACAGAACCATGACGCAGACCGCAAGGACGGTCAGAAAACGAAACTTCTTACGCATTGTCGATTACCTCCGTATTTTCAGCGGGCTTGGTGCCGCCCTTCATGGAAGACAGGAACGCCATAATCTGATCCTTGTCCATCACCATAGAGCGCACAGTATTGATGATTTCAAGGTTTTCCAGCTCTGTCTTCTTGTCGTACAGCTCCTTGAGCTGTCCTTCGATTTCGGACTTCTTCTTTTCAGCCTTCTCAATGTCGGAGAGGACTTTCTGATACTTGGGATTCATGCAAAACTCCTTTCTTTTAATAGGCGGGTCTTCCGAAGGCGAAAAAATGCTGCTGCCAGTAGGAAGAGTTGATGGATGTGTACTGAATGGGGTCGCCGCAGTGGATCATGACCCCATCACCAACATAAATGCCGACGTGGGACACGCCGGGGGTGTCATACGTCCCGACGAAAAAGATGAGATCACCGGGCTGTGCATTCGCCTTTGAAACCGGCGTACAGACGTTGTAAAGCCCTTGTGCGCCCAGCCGTCCGGTATTCACAAGACCGCTGTTCGTGAGAACGTAGCTGACAAAGCCGGAGCAATCGAAGGACGTGTCGGGATTGGAGCCGCCCCACACATACGGATAGCCGAGATACTTTTCCGCCTCGGTGATCAGTGTCGCAAACTTCTCGTCGTTCAGGTATTCCGGGTTGACATCGTAGTCGGCGGGAGGATTTGTGATGTACTTGTCCACATAGGGAGAGTCACCGAACAGATCCTCACGGTTGCCCAGCACCGACATATACGTTGCGTACATGGAAAGCTGTTCCTGAGACATGATGTAGACCGGGACATGGGAGAGATTGAAGTTTTCGAGCGTCACATTGCAGATGTAGTAGTCATACGGGACGCGATAGGTTTCCGTGTGCGTGTTGCCGTCTGCATCCGTCCATGTGTCGGTCTCTGTGCGGTATCTGGTTTCGACGATGACCTCTTCGGTGAGGATGTACTGCTTTTCAAACAGCATTTGAAGCGTACCCTGCACCTCATCCAGCGTGAACTCGCCCTCGTGGAGAGCCGAGAGAATGGAGATCAGCACATAGGGGTCATGCTCAATATCGTCCAGATCGAAGTGGTATTCATCATAGTTGTGAGTGCTTTCGTAGGTGTCGAGATAGCTTTGCAGCTCTTGCTCCATCCGGCAATACTGCGCCTCCGCACCGAGCATCGCGTCATCCTCGCTGAGATAAGAGGAAGCGATAACCGACGAGCCGGTAGAGGTGAGCATCGAACACGAGCTGATACCGGCACCGAGCAAAACGAGAAGGGCAACTCCGACGCCGATCCAGATGAAGACCTTCTTGTTGTTCTCAAAGAACTCCTTGAGCTTGTCGGACACCTTTCTCGCCGAGCTTCTTGCCGGTATTCTTCGTGGCAGTCCCGGCAGTCTGAGAACCGGCATTTCGAGCGGCGGCATATTCCTTCTTAATGCTCTGCTTCTGGTAGTGCTTGTTCATGTTCTGCTTCTTCATCTCAGGATGCTCCTGCTGATTTCTCTCATATTGGAGCTTGGCGTCAGCTACATCCGCCTTGTGTTCCAGCTTGGAAACCTTCTCATAAGGCTTGTTGACGCTGCTTTCCCGATGATGACGGAAATGCCTCGCAGCGGTCTCAGCGGCAATCTCTGTTTTATGCGCCGCCTCAACCGCCGAGTTTTCCTGCTCGACCTCATGGATTTTGCCGTGAATGCCGGAAGCAAGGGTGTCACCGACCTTGCGGACGGTTTTATCTGCCTCAAATTGCAGCTTGCCTTTGCTCTTGGGCTTTTTCAGCTCATCCTCAAAATGAAGGCGGGTTTTGCCCTTTCCGGTCTCTTCATCAAAGACACGCTCTTTCTTGAGAACCTTGTGCGTGGGCAGCTTTTCACGGGCAGCATCCAGACGCTCATGTGCCTTCTCAGACTTCCTTTCGAGCTTCTGCATCCGCTTCGTGGGCGGGACGGCATCGTCCGAGACCGGCTTTGCGGAGGAAGTCTCCGCCGCTTGGGAGAGAACGGCATCCGCATCCACTGCTTCCACTGCCGAGGTCTTGCGCAGCTTGTGTGTGACAACTGTTTCGGCAATCACCGTGCCGGTATGATAAGAAACGCCGTGCTGCTCTAAAGTTGGAGGCTTGAACGGCGTTTCCGAGGGCAGCGGTTCGGGTGCATTCTGGGGTGGATTTTCCGGCTTTTTCTCTTCTGTGACAGGCGTTTCGGAGGACGGCTGCGTGTCGTTATCCTTAGCGTGTTCCGCCTGAAACTGACGCTGCTGACGGCGCATCTGCACCTTTTTCTGTTCCTCCGCAGAAAGATCTTCGGAAGGCTCGGCTGTCTCAGCGGGCTTGACCAGCTCCGCATCTTCCAGCCGTTTTGACACACGCCGCTCGGAGCCAGCCGTCAGGTTTTCCTCAACTGCGCCCTCCCGCGTCATCCGCACGACTACCTTGTCGCGGGCTTTGAGTTCCGGTTCCTTGGGCATCAGGTTTCACCTCCAATCCGCTTGTAGGCAAGCTCGGTGTATTCAGGGTTCAGCTCTACTGCCCACGAAATGACGCCCCATCTGCGCGGCAACCATGCCGGTTGTGCCGCTTCCCATAAAGGGGTCAAGCACAATGCCGCCTTCGGGACAACCGGCGAGAAGACAGGTCTCAACCAGCTTCGGAGGGTAGGCGGCATAGTGACCGCCCTTGAAGGGAACAGTGTTGATCTTCCAGACATCGCGCTTGTTGCGGAGCGGATTGATGTCTGAATCCTTGATCTCGCCATGCTCACGGGGGCGGTTGATGGACTGCGGCTGAGGCTGACCGGGAACAGGCTTTCCGTATTTGTTGCCGCCCTTCATGCCGCGCTTGAGGCGTTCTGCCGTTGCGGGGGCAATCGGCTCGGAGATTGCCTTGTAGTCGAAGAAATACTTCTTGGACTTGGAGAACAGGAAAATATGCTCGTAGCAGCGGGCGCAGCTGTCTTTGACGCTCTCCGGCATGGGGTTATCCTTCATCCAGATGATGTCGTTGCGCAGATACCAGCCGGTATCACGGAGGGCAAAAGCCAGCATCCACGGAATGCCGATCATGTCCTTCGGCTTGCAGCCCTCAACCTTGTTGTTGAGAGCCACAGCCTGACCGTTTCTGCCGTTGGGGTTCTTCGGGTCAATGAAATCTCCCTGATTGCCTTTTCCGGCGTAGGTGTCCGAAATGTTCAGCCAGAGCGTTCCATCCGGACGCAAAACGCGCCTGACTTCGGTAAACACTTCCGTCAGACGCGAGATGTATTCCTTCGGCGTTGTCTCTCTGCCGATCTGAGCCTCCATGCCGTAATCGCGGAGCGCGTAATACGGAGGGGATGTCACACAGCAATGAACGCTGTCATCGGGCAGAGTTTTCAGGATTTCAAGGCAATCGCCGGTATGAATGATGTCAAGCTCTATAAAAACCAGCTCCTTTCTTCGGATTTGAGCGCATATCAGTCGGAGTAATACTCGTCCGGTTCGTAATCCTCATCTTCCGTGAAGTCCTCGTCGAGATCGTCAATCTCGTCCGCCCAACGGTCGAAGATTTCCTCGGCTTCCTTCGCCGCCTCACGATAGAGGCTCAGGCGGTTCTTCTCAAAGGCGGCAAAGGCGGGGACGAACTTGCCGAACTCGCGGATTGCCTTCACATCCTGCGTGCGCATATCTGCGACGCACTGGATGATTTCGGACATCGTGAGCAGATCGTCGATCATCAGCTCATACTTGTCCTTGGCGATGGTGACGGTATCGGCATCGTCCTCCGCCGCTTCCTGCTTGCGGACACGGAATGTCTCGTGGACATCCTTCATCAGACCGATCACGCAATCAGTGGTCTCGTCGAAAATCTCCTGCATCCGTTCTGCCATCTCATCGGCGCAGTCCTCCAGTTCCTCATGAACGTGGAGATAGGCGCGATGATGTTTTTTCAGCTCGGTTTCCTCGTGGATGAGGGCAATGAGATCGGCACTCATGTCGATGACCTCAAGCAGAAGGTCAATCGGCTTGGTGATGCTGCCGAACGTGGTATTCACGGGAACACCGCTGGCTTCTGCGATAATGCTCTTGGCGTTCTCAAGGTTAAAGTTCTTGTCCATATTCAAAATCCTCCTTAGTTCTGTACGGTTTCTTCGCGTTTGGTGGTCATGATGCGGTAGAGCTGGGTGTCCTTCGGGAAATCGTCCTTGAAGGGAACGATGGTCGAGCCGTAGAAGATCAGTCCCTCACCGGCGTTGGAGTTGGTGATGTAGTTCTGCTGGCTGGGCGAGATGTTCAGCGCCTTCGAGAGAATCTGCCGGTCGCCGGATGCCTGATTCAGAAGGTAGACAAAATCCGAGTTTTCAAAGATGTTCTCCACCTCACGGGACGCAAGAAGATCCTTGACGTTCTGCGTGATTCCGGTCGGGATGCCGCCCCATTTTCTGAAACGCTTCCAGATTTCCACGCTGTACGCGGCGGTTTGTTCCTCCTTTAAGAGCAAATGGAACTCGTCCATGTAGTAGCGCGTTGCCTTGTGCTGGGCGCGGTTGATTGTAACTCTGTTCCAAACCTGATCCTGCACAATCAGCATACCGAGCTTCTTGAGCTGCTTGCCGAGTTCGCGGATGTCATAGCAGACAAAGCGGTTGTTGACATCCACATTCGTTCTGTGATTGAAGACGTTCAGAGAGCCGTGAACATAGATTTCAAGGGCGGTTGCGATGCGCTGCGCCTCCGGCTCCTTCTGATTTCTCAGAATGTTGTAAAGGTCTTCGAGGATCGGCATTTTCTCCGGCTGGGGGTCTGCAAGGAACTCCTGATAGACCATGCGGACACTGCGGTCAATGATGGTCTTCTCAACCGGCTGCAAGCCGTCCTTGCCGCCGACAATCAGCTCACACATGGAGAGGATAAAGTCGGATTTCAGCGTCAGCGGGTTTTCCTCTTCGGAGTAGTTCGTGTTGATGTCCAGCGGATTGATGTAATCCGTGCTGACCGGCGAAATGCGGATAACCTGACCACCGAGCTTCTGCACAAGGGGGAAATACTCGGCTTCGGGGTCGCAGACGATGATGTCATCCTCGGTGATGAGGAAGGCGTTCGTCATTTCGCGCTTGGCGGAGAAGGATTTGCCGGAACCGGGTGTGCCGAGAATCAGCCCGTTGGGGTTCTTGAGCTGCTTGCGGTCAACCATGATCATGTTGTTGGACAGCGCGTTCAGCCCGTAGTAGAGAGCTTCGCCGCCCTGAAAAAGCTCCTGCGTGGTGAACGGCACGAAAACCGCCGTGCTGGAAGTGGTCAGTCCGCGTTCGATCTCCACCTGATTGACGCCGATAGGCAAAGAGGACACCAGCCCTTCTTCCTGCTGGAAGTCAAGACGCTTGAGCGCACAGTTATACTTTTGGGCAATGGCGGCGGTCTGGAACACCGCGTTTTCGAGCTTCTGGCGGTTGGTTGCCGTATTCATGATGAGGATGGTCACGAGGAACAGTCTCTCATTGCGGGTCTGGAGATCCTGCAACAGACGCTTTGCCTCGCCGCCGAAGGTAGCGAGATCGGACGGGATGATGTCCATATCGTAGCCGGAGCGGACCGCCTTTTTCTGCTCTTCGATCTTCATCTTGTCGAGGTCGGTAATCTTCATCTTGATGCTCTTGATTGCCTTCGCCTGGTCAATCGTCCGGATATGAAAATTGACCGTGATGTTGCTGTCCATCTCAAGGAAGTCGGCAAGCATACGGTCATTGAGTTCCGGCGCGAGGATTTGCAGGAAGCTCACTGTGCCGATGGTTCTGCCCATCTTGAAGCACTTGCCTTCACGGAAGTCAAAGGAAGTGGGAGCGATGAAGTCCTTCGTACTGAGTCCCGTCCGGGCAACCATATCGAAGGAAAAGCGGAACGGCTCATTGGTGTCCATGTTGAACACATCATGAAGCACTTTCAGCCGCTCATAGCCGGACAGCGGTTCCGTCCTCACACCGAGGGTTTTGAAGTTGTTGAGAATGTCGGTTTCAATGCGTTCGAGCTTCGGCTTTGCCGTGCGGAGGGAGTCCGCCTCAATGCCGAAGGTGATGTACTTCTTCTTGACCAGCCCGTTGTTGCCCTTGGTGAGCTGGCTTTGCAGCATACCGGAATACTCGGAGCGGATGTCGTTGAAGGCGTCCTCCTGTGCCGGAATGTTGATGCGCTTGCGGAACTCATTGAGGCTTGCCTTCTGATTGATGAAGGAGAGCTGGACGAAAATCGAGCTGTCAAAGTAGTTCAGAAAGTCGCACCAGTTCTCAAAGATGGCAGTTTTGTCCTCGTTCTGCGCAAGCTGGTAGTTGATGTCCTCAAAGGCGATGGACTTCGTGTAGAGGCGGCTGTTCACCTTGCAGATACCGTCACGGCACATTTCCACATAGGGGATGGTCTGCTGGGCGGACTTGCGGACTTTCTTTGCCTTCCTGTCCTTTTTCTTCTGCATGACGATCCGCTTCTTTTCCTGAGCGGAAAGGGCATCGCCGTAAACGACGCCGTTCTTGACGGTCATCTTAGGCTTTGCCTTTGCTGTGCTGTTGTTCAAGCTGCAATTCCTCCTGTTCTTTGATTTTCTGCTGAATTTCAGCGTAGAGATTGTTTGTGCGATAGGGACGCACCTTGTCCCGGATGAACATGGACTGTACGATGTGGTACAGATACTTTTCGGCGGGCTGACCGTCCTTCTCGTAAAGCGCGAAGAAGATGAACGGGAGCATGATGACCACCATCAGCATTGCCGCCGTAGACAAGTCGAGATGCGCCTTCGCCAGAAAGAAGATCGGGACGCCGACCGCCGCAGCGATGGAAAAACAAATGAGCTGCCGCTTGGTCAGGTTGAACATGACCTTCGTTTTGACGCGGTTAAGATCCTTCGGGACCGGAACAAATGCCATTGACTGTTTCCTCCTTTCTAAGCTGCTTTTCATAGCGCAGCTTCATTTGTGCGGGATATTGATCCTCCTTCGGCTGACGCTTGCCTGTCCAGCGAAGCCCACCCGCTTTGCCTTGACAAATCCAGCCGGAAGCCCGAAGGCTTGCACCGTTTTCGCTTTCCAGCGTGTAGGTGATGATGCGCTTATAGCCCATAGCCGCAGCAGCTCTTGCCGCCGCACCGTAGAGAAAGCTGCAAGCGTTCTTCTCTCCGTTGGTGCATAGCCTTGTAACCTCCAATGTGAAGCCGTCATCCAGATACCGGCTGACGGGACGCCCGGCGATGATTACACCGACCAGCTCACCGTCTGCTTCACAGCCGATGGAAAACTTGTGACCGGCAACCGGCTTGTGATGCCGGTGATGCTGCCGGACGTACTCGTTGGCGTCTCGAAGAGAGATGGGTCTTAGCCGCAGCATGGTGTTTCCTCCGTAGGAAGATGAGCCGTGCATTCGACCTCGTTGCCCCAAACATCCCAGCCTGCGGGAGACTGACGGGCAAAAGCTCTACACGGGGAAGGTCTCCCATGAGCCGGACAATGCGCTCCCGCGCTTCATCCGGTTTTTTGGAATGCTCTTCGATGTGGCTGAGGATGACCTGACGCACACCGGCGTCAACGCGCTTCGGGTGTCCCTTCGTAGCAAGGATGCAGATTTCGGCATTCGCCCTTGTCCAATACCCCATGCCGGTGAAGAGATCATCGTTCTTGCGGTTTTGCTTCACCCATACAAAAGCCACGGTCTTATAAGAAAAGCCCCATGCCGTCAGCACTTCGAGTGCTTCACAGAGGCACGGGAATGTGATCCAGAGAAACAGAGCGCAGTCCTTCGCGGCAAGCTCACCAACTGGAAGTGCCTTGATGTCCTCAATGCACATCGTCGGGTAGTGGCTTTCTGCCGACCGTCCCTGTCCCTTCTTGGAGTAAGTCCGATACGCCCAAGGGGGATCGGCGTAGATGATGCTGTACTTCTTCATGCTGCCGACCTCCTTAGTGCGCATGGAAAATGGATTTTGCGAGGCTTCCGGTCTTGAACAGCGAGAAGCACAGAATAACCGTGTACGCTGCCACAGAGAACAGAGCCGAGTGAATGTTGTCTGCGATAATCATGCCGTTGATCAGAACCGCATAGATGCCGACGCAGACCATGATGAGAAAGCCCTGAAATGCCAGAGCGAACAAGCCTTTCAGATAGTTCGTGCCGATGCTGCCCCATTCGCGGTTGCTCATGGTTGCAATGGGAATAGGCGCAATGCTCACGGTGCAGTAAATCTCAATCATGCGCCCGTAGAGAATGACCGTAATGAGGATCGCCATGATTTTGAGGCACAGGCTGATCAGAAGCGTTTCTATCGACAATCCGAGCAGTTCTCCGACGCCCATGTTCTCCATGCCGGTACGCATCTGCGCAATCGTCGAATCAATGTCAATGCTGGTGTTGCCGTGGATGACTCCTGCTGCACCGGAAACCACGTTCTGCCCGATGTCGAATACTGCCATCACGATGTCAAACGTGTGCGTCACGAGATAGATCGCCACAGCCGCCTTGAAAAACCACTTGAAGAACATCCAAGTGTCCATGTCGTGAAGGTTGTTTTTCTCGGTGATCATGGAAATCAGCTCGTAGCACAAAACGAAGGTGATGATGATACCAGCGATGGGGACTATCACGTTTTCGGATAGTCCCCGGATCATCTGGTACACGCCGCCATTCCAGCCGGACGGTGTTTGCCCGACTTCGGCGGCAATCGTTCCTACCTTCTCGTTGACATCGGTGAACATATTGGTCAGGTTGCTCTCGATCCATCCGATCAGCATATCCTTGAGAGCCTGTTCGATCTTTTCTAAAATGCTGCCCAATATTTCACCACCCTTCGGTTAAGCTGGGCTTGCCGTGGATTAGCCGAACAAACCAGAGAGCAGAGGGATGAGGGTCGTGCCGATCAGCACCACACCGCCGCCAGCCATGAGCTGCTTGATGCCCTGAGACTTGGCGCCGTAGCCTTCCATGAGGTTGACAACACCCCACACCGCAAGACCGGCACCGAGGGCGATAACGAGCGTCTGAAGAACCGTGACAGCCTGATTGATGAAAGCCATAGATTTTCCTCCTTGAATCGATGAAAGTTGAGTGTGTATTTTTGAAAATGGGCATAAAAAAAAGAAGCCCCGTCGCTGTTCTGCTTTGGGAGCCATCAGGCTTTACCCACTGCGCAGTGCAGCGACGGGGCTTTAATCCGCTTCGACCTCGCCCATATCATAGAGGTCGAATGTGTCATCGGGCTTGACTACCAGCTTGTGCTGCCGGTATTTCTCGATGTCAAAGGCGTTCCGCTTGTTATAGTCGGAGAGCTGCCGGTACTTTGGATGCTTCGTGATGTCGTATTTGTTACTGAGAAAAGGTCTCACGCCTCGAAGCTGTAAAATACACTTGGCTCCGTCCATGACGGCGATCTCATCCTGAGACATCAGTTCCTTGCCGGTCTTCTGATAGTTCAAGCCATAGGAGTTGTTGTTGGAACGGGTTTCCGAGGTGTTGTAAAGGTCGATTGTCTCCTTGCCCAGCACCTCGCTGATTTCCTTGAGGGTCGATTTCTCCTTGCCGCCGAGGAAAAGGGTGCAGTCGCAGTTACCCGTGATGGTGTCCGCCGCATCCTTGTAGATGGTCTTGAGCTGAGACTGGGACTGCAAGATGATTGACGCCGAGATTTCCCGGCTTCGGATGGTGGCGATGAGCTTATCAAACTTCGGGATTTGACCGATGTTTGCAAACTCGTCCAGCAGACACCTCACGTGGACGGGAAGCCGTCCGTTGTAAACGTCATCTGCCTTGTCGCACAAAAGGTTGAAGAGCTGGGAATACATGATTGCCACGACGAAATTGAAGGTGTCATCGGTATCGGAAATGATGACGAACAGCGCCGTCTTCCGGTCTCCGATGGTGTCCAGCTCCATCTCATCGTAGCTCATCAGCTCCCGCAGCTCTGCGATGTCGAAGGGCGCAAGCCTTGCACCGCAGGAAATCAAAATCGACTTCGCGGTTTTGCCAGCCGCCAGCTTGTACTTGCGGTATTGCTTGACCGCAAAGTGGTCAGGCTCACGGGCTTCCAGCTCGTCGAACATGACATCCACAGGGTTCTTGAAGGTCTCATCGTCCTCTCTGGCTTCCGAGGCATTGATCATTTCGAGCAGGGTAGTAAAGTTTTTCTCGTGGTCGGGTGCCTCGTACCAGATGTAGCCGATGAGAGCTGTGTAGTAGAGCTTTTCCGCCTTGACCCAAAAATCTTCGCCGGACTTATCGCCGTCTCCCTTGGTATTGAGAATGATGGTATTGACCAATTTGAGGATGTCCTTCTCACTGCGGATGTACGCGAACGGGTTGTAGCGCATGGATTTCCGGAAGTTGATGGTGTTCAGCGATTTGATGACGTAGCCGCCCTTTTCAAGCATCTTGCCGCATTCCACCAGCACAGTTCCTTTCGGATCAGTGACCACATAAGAGCTGTGCATCTGCATCAAATTCGGTTTGACAAAAAGCGCGTCTTGCCTGAGCCGGAACCGCCGATGACAAGGATGTTTTTATTTCTGGCATATTTCGGCTGCTTGGGACGGCTGTTCATGGTCAGAAACTCCGTCTGCGTCAGGATGACGT
>VOFH01000990.1_pt1 | contig 50434 bp, 86 predicted proteins | sample 5384091 | NCBI WGS metagenome assembly VOFH01 (sample SAMN12384727, study PRJNA508395) | human gut metagenome | isolation source: healthy gut G | host: Homo sapiens
CATAAAACAGCTAATAACAATGTAATGAGCATTGATGAGATAATGTATGTAGGCATATAGTTTTTTTGTCTGATTATTCTTTTTACAGTAGCTTTTGCCGTAGTTTTAGAACTTTTTTTTGAACTGCCCTTTTAGCAGTTGACTTCTTTGTTGCCATAAAACCTTGCCTTTCTTATGTAAATAATAATTTTATTCATAAATATTCACTGTGTATTATATCACAAATCATTTAAAAATTCCACAATGTTATAATAATGTAATATTTAAAGTACTTGTTCCGTTGTCAGTTTATCTATTACCTGCGTTTCGGTTATAATGTCCTTTACTTTGCCGTCGTCACTTACAATGTAAACCACATTATAGTCTTTCGGAATAAATTTATCCACTATATCACAATAATTACACTCATTTTCAACCACAATATGTCTTACCGATTTTTTCTTTTTATTGTTGAACATCAATGTTTTAGTTAAATCCACATTATATTTTTTCACTTTGAGTAAATATATTGCCTATCATCAAAGCAGAAAACAGCAATACCGAAAAATTGAATTTTGTAATGTACATCACATATATACCAAGTCCCATAATCATAGCAGAAAACACTGCGGATATTACAGTCATCATCTTATTTGCACTGTTATATCCGAGTCTGTATGCTATAATCTTTTTGAGCAAAATACCGCCGTCCAAAGGTACTGACGGAATCATATTCATACAAAACAGCATAGTATTGCTTATATAAAAAAAACTTTACGCTTTCATTCGGATAACGGCTGTACACAATCATTGCGATAAGTGCAAATAAAATATTACAAAACGGTCCGCTGAAATATAATATCATTTCATCTGCAAGTGAATATACAAGTTTATTTTTTAATTTCAAATTGACACCGAACGGATAAAAGTCAATATGCGATATTTTAAGCCCTATACACACAGCCGCAAGGCAATGTGCCAATTCGTGCAAAATCATAACCGCATATGTGACGCAAAGCATATCCGCTTTATTAAATATAATGCAAAACACAAACAAGGCGATTGTCAGTACATTAACTCTTAAATATTTTGTTATTTTAATCAAGACAAGCACCCCCTCTGATTATTATATTCACATAGCATACAATACAGAACACAAAAAATACCCTTTATTTCACACAAAGGGTATTAAATCATTTTGCCGTATATTCAAATTGAATATCCACACGTTTATAATGATGTGTATTATCGATAGGAATTTCATAAAAGCCGTATTTTTCATATATATGCAATGCCGGTTTTAAAATACTGTTTGACAGGATTGTAAGTTTATTGGCACCGTTTTTCCAAGGCATAATCCATACACGCTTTAAAAACAGCACTTCCCGCACCGTGTCCCTCATATCTTTCGTCTGCGGCAAGTTTACATATTTCCCACTCATTATTTGTCATAGGCTGTGCCATACACGTTGCATAAACTACACCGTTTTCAATAGCAAAATAAATCATTGCACCATTTTTGATAAGTTTATCTATATTTTCAAAAACTTCAAAATCATCACTTTCAAGTGCAAAGTATTTTGTTATCCAATTCTTGCTCAGACGGATAAAATCGTTTTTGTATTCGGGTTTATATTTTACAATTTCCATATTAATCATACTTTCTCTTGAATTTTGATTTATTATAGCATATAGATTATTTTTAGTAAAGCGAATATTTTTAGACAAATTCCGATTTTATGTTAAAAGTTTTGGGAAAAAAAATTCTCTGCAAAACAAATTGCAGAGAATTTTTGGTTATTCTTCAGTAATTATTGGTTTCATATTGTCCGTCGATTCCCAATAGAACTCTTTGTGTGATGATGAATTTTCAGTTTGCTTTATATCTTCGATGCTGATTTTTTCGATTGAGCTGTCCTTTAGCGTTCCGTTATCGTTGTAATCGGCCGTAATCTTTACACATTTCAAATCATCATTTGTAATTCTCGCCTCAATAACACCGCCTGCACAATTTGTACTGCTCTTTGGCGCAAATTTAACAGTAACGCTGTCCTTTCCTTCTGTATATTCTTCCGGAATTTCATAGAATACATCATATGCGTTATTCATCTTTTTCGTTGTTAAGCGTTTGTTCGGCAAGTTTATTATCATCAATATAGATATAGAAATCACGCGTATAATTTACATTATTTTTTTTAAACGGACCGTCACTGCCCCAATATCTTACAAACAGATAATTTTTATTGTTCTTATCCACTTCCAAAGAATATTGGAAATATGCGTTGTCACTACCGTATGCGTCACGCCAGTAATATGTTTTTGTACCGCTTGTAAAACTGCCGTTATTTGAATTTTTACTTACCAAGCCGTGTCCGAGTTCGTCCTGCTGTCCGTCCGGTTCAACTCTGTCAATCGTTGCACTGTTCAGACGTTTATCATATTCATTCACACCGTTTCCTACGTTGAAATATACAGTATAGAAACTGTGGTGAATTTCATAGAACGGTTTAAGTTCAATATCCTTGCCTGTAGATGAATTTCAGCCTTAATTTCAAACATCAACTTGTCCGTGTCAACTGTATCTATATACTTATCCAAATTGCTTGAATTACCCACAATATACGGTACATCAGTAGTTACACTGTCAATCTTAGTTTCGTTTGAAATGTATTCATTCACTCCGCTAACATTGCTGACGCTTCCAAGGTCTGCCGCCAAAACTACAGGACCGTACTGATATGCCACCTGTCCGTCAATTCTTGAATTGTATACTGTAACAGACATTGAATTGTAATATCTATAATGTCGCCGTCTTTCCATTCGTTAGATATAGCAAGATATTCTCCGCCCTTGGATGTATACGTCTTATTGCCTGCTTTTACTGTCATATCACTTTCAAGCCATGACGGAGCTCGTAGGTTGATATTTGCACTGCCTGTGCCTGACACCTTGATTTTTACTTTGTCAGAATACGGATATGTTGTTTCAACTGTGAATGTAAGACCTTTTTCTTCCCATTCATATGTACGGCATATAAAGATTTACATATAAATCGTCACCGTCTTCATAATATGCACATCTTGTGTATCTTCCGGTTCTCCATACCTGTACCCGTACAACACCACCAAGATTTATCCTTTTGCTCATATACTCTGTGGTGTCCTTGCAAAAAGGATACAAAGTACATTTTGCACCTGTTTCAGGCTCTTGCTGACCAAGAATATGGTTGTACAACGCCTTTTCATACCAATCCATATATGCACTGTCATGTTTCCAAGCGAATAAATGCTCAGACAGACGCATCATATTATATGTATTACAGCTTTCGCAAGTCTTAACTCCAAGTGTCTCTGCCTCCTCTGCCTCGAAATGTTCGGCAATCGAGTTACCGCCTATTGCGTATGAACGATTGTTTACAACGTAATTCCAGAAATTTTCGCAAGCCTTTTTATAATCGGCATATTTCTCCGGATTTTGTTCGTATATTTCTGCCGCACCGATTATTTTCGGTATTTGAGTATTTGCGTGAAGTCCTGTCAAACTGTCCTTACCTTGTATAAGCGGATTTAAAATCGAATCGTGAGTAAATCTTCTTGCCGTATCCAAATATTTTTCATCACCTGTAATTTCATACATTCTCGCAAAAATTTCATTCATACCACCGTATTCAACGTCAAGCATTGACTGCATTTGTGCGTCAGTAAGATTTGATGTACCGTCAACTGCCCAATCTGCAAATTTTTTCAATACTTCATAAGCAGTGTCATTTTCTGTATAGTCATACGCGTCAAGCAAGCCTTGATATATTTTGTGTATTCCGTACCATGGCACCCAATAGTTATCAGCCCACTTTGTATTACCGCTAAACAGTTTTGTAAAACAATCTTCGCTACATCCGCCTATATATGGTGAATTTGAAGTCTTTTGAAGTTCATCGAGTTTAGTTACCGCATAATTAAGTTTAGTCAAAACTTCTTCATTGCCTGTATCACGATATAATACCGCAGCTGCACTCATCCAATGTCCCAACGAATGTCCTGCAAGTGTGAATGTATCTTTTGAACTTCCCCAGTTGCTTGCACCTTTTCTTTCCCAACCGCCGTAACGCTGTGCATTGTTCGGAGCGGTCAATCCATGCATTTCGTATGACGGTGCAAGAAGTCTGTCAACGTCTATTGACAAAACATATTTAAGTCCTACTTGCTCACTCTTTTCAAATAAGCTGTCTTTCTCTAAATTAACTCTGTCTGTTCCGGCAAAGTTACCTGTATTATCTGCTTTTCTTTCCATTACGCTTGAAATTGCCTTTCCTGTTGATTTGTTATAAACGGCTGTTTTACAGTCAAATTACCCTTTATAATCTCTAATATCTTTTCTTCATTTTACAGTATTGTCGGACGGCACAAAAATCTTTTGTATCTTCCGACAGAAGTGTATCACCACTGTAAATTTGCATTTTTAAAAACAAAAGTATCGGTTAGTTCAGATGTTACAACATACTCCGCTTCAACAAATGATGAACCCGAATTTTTAACAATATTCATATTACGGATTACAGAATAATTATCGTCCAAAGAATCCGTTTCAACAGTTATATTCGCGATAACATCGTAGCTTTTTCCTGCTATTTTCGTAGTACCTGTTACTTTATACGTTCCCTTTTCGGTATAACTGCTCACTTCTCCCCAGTCAACTATCGTTTTGCTTGTCATTCCGTTTGTGTACGATACATCTACTTCTGACGGCAGCTTAATTTTGTCACCGACTTTTACTGTTAAATCTGTTGTTTCTATAGATTTAACTTCTGCCGCAGTAGCCTGCATTCGTGTTATAATTTCGTCTTGTGTTAATGCGTCATTGTATATTTCCATTTCATCAATACAACCAGTATAATTAGGATCTGAAGTATATTGAGATTTAGCAATATAATTTGCAGCCGAAGACGCAAAGTGAACTCATAGACACCGTAATATTACCGCTTGCAACACTCTCACCGTTTATATACATTGTCGCCTTATTATCTTTCATTGTAACAGTTACGTATGACCAAACATTTTTATTAAGCGATACCGAAGATGTAATATTTTGCTCTTTTGATTATTGTATTTCACCGCCAAACGCGGATAACCGTTACCGTTGTTTACGGTAAGAAATATATAATTCTTTTTTGGTCAGAGCCAAAGTCAAATACTCTTTTCCCATGAAGTTAATCCGCTCGGTTTTATCCGGGCTGATACAGTAAAATTATCGCTTAACGGAAATTGACTTAAAGTCGCACTTCCGCCGTTAAATTCTACCGCATTATTTTTTTTGACCGAGTATATTCGACACCGTACCCATATAGGTTAATCTGTCATATCATCCATTGAATATGATGCTGTTAAATCAGCCGCATATGCACTTGCCTGCAATATAAATGCCAGTAGCCGCTGCCGTTAAAATCACTTTCTTAAGCTTCATTTTCTCCCTCCAAAAATAAATTTTCAACAAATTAATCTTTATATATCCGGGTTTCTTTAGCAATATTATATAGTATATTTTTTAAAATTCAATTAACTATATTAACATCATTTGAATGTATATTAACATTTTCACATTGACTTTAATAACTGTTAATGCTATACTGAATATGCAGGGAGGTACGCTATGAATCCGAGATTATATTTTGATGAAAAAACGTTAAAAAAAATTAGGTGATGTATTTGTTGTAAACACATATTTCCCCTATTAAAACAGTTCCCCGACAGTGCCGACTATTTTTGCTTGTATATATTGCTCATTCTAACGCCATACACAACATTGATAATACAAGCAGAAAATTAGAAGAAGGCGATGTCGTGCTAATATCGCCGAATGTAGTCAATTCATTCACCTGTACCCATAAAGATGAACTAACCATTGCATATTGTTGCGCGTTTTCCAAAAAACGCATTACAATATAGCTTAAAACAGTATTCAGGCAATTTTCCGTTGATTTCAGATTTTTTGAGGAAAACGCTCATATATACAAGTACACGACACACCGTCAAAAACAATACGAAATTTTATGATACAAATGATAGATAATTTTAACTATTCACAACCCGGATATTTGTTTTCAATCCGCAGTACAATAACACTGATTTTAGTTAATATGTTCAGATTGTATTCAGTTGATAAAAATAAAGCCGATGGTTTTCATTCCAATGTGGTTATAAATAACGTTACCAACTACATAAATTCAAAAATATATTCAAAGCTTTCGCTTAACGAAGTAGCCGATAAATTCGGTATCACCCCGCAACACCTTTGCCGATTGTTTAAGAAACACTTTAATATGACTTTCACTCAGTTTTCAAACAGGCAACGTGTCGATAAAATCCGTGATGAACTCGAAAATATCGACAGACCGATATATCAAACCTATGAAGAATTTGATTTCACACCTCAATATTTAAACAGTATGTTCAAAAATATACCGGCTACTCTATCAGTGAATATAAGCCAAATTCAACTATAAAGCCGGTAATCCGCTTTATACGATATAATAAAAAGCAACTTTTGTCATAAAAGGGTAGGGGTGCGGACATATTCTTGGACTATTTTATGCTGATAATCCAAGGCTATGTCTGTACTTTTACGAGATTTTTTACTCATATAACCGAGAGATTTTTTTATTCGTTTTGTGTTATACCAATTAATATAGCTGTTAAGCTCATTTACGAAATCATCCATTGTGACACCTATCCATGAGCGTCCATAAAACATTTCATTTTTTAATCTACCAAAAAATCCTTCGCAAGCTGCATTATCAGGTGAACAGCCTTTTTTTTGACATAGACCGTGTTAGCCCGGCAACTCGCATCTGTTCTATCCATCCGGACCATCGATAATGGAACCCTCTATCCGTATGTACAAGAGGATGTTCATATGGTGACAATGTGCTAATAGCATCTTCGAGCATTTTGTTGACCAAGATAGAATCTGGAGTTGTTCTGATATTCCATTTTACAACCATACCATCAAAACAATCAATAATCAGAGACAAATATACCTTCCCCGGCAGGAATGGCAAATTCGGTTATATCGATTAACCATTTTGTATTAGGACGTTCTGCGTGAAAATCTCTATTAATTATATTGTCTACCTCCGGTGTGATTTCGCCTTTATATGAGCTATATTTTTTTATATGTTTTGTTGGTACTGTTAAATTTTCTTCTTTCATAATACGTCGTACAATTTTCTCTGAAACAGTAATACCTATTTTCTTGAGTTCTTCGTAAATACGCCTATATCCATAGCAATTTCTGTTTTTTTGAAAAATCATTTTTATTTGTATACGGATTTTTGCATATTTGTCAGGGGCGTTTCATCACAGACTTCTGATAATAGTAACTACTTTTTTGCCATACATAGACATTTTAAACGCTGATGCAGTGGATATTTATCTTCAACGGCATCAATAACCACTACTTTTTCATGATTTTTCAGTTTCATCATATTGATGCCTTGATCTTTTTTAATAAACCTAAAGCTTCTTTTAGTATATCTACTTCCATTTGTAATTGTTTGATTTGATCCTGCAGTTCTGAGATATCCTGTTGCTCGGAAGGTTCTACATTAAAATCTATATTTTCTCTTTTTTATTTGTTTCTTAGATGACATAAGACCTGCAACTCCAAATTTCTTATATTTTCGATACCATGAATATATACTGACACGGCTGTAACCAATATCTCTTGATACATATTCTATACCTTCGCCAAGAGAAAAGCAACGCTTAATTGCCTCTAATTTTAAACTTGTATCAGGAATACGAGGATGATTAGGTGCATTAATGATTTTTTTCCTTAATTATATATGGTTTATCAAGCGAACCATGATAATTTGTTTTTTTCTGCAAGTTTTCTTTCATACCATCGGTACAAGGTGCTACTTGATGGATATTCCAATAAATTTATGACTGCTTGGACAGAACCTAAGCGTTCATATTCTTTTAATGTAATTTCTATCTGTTCTTTTTGTATACATTTATTTTACTCCTTTAGGAGTCCAAGAATATGTCCGCACACCCCGACTCTTATATTTTTAGGGAATGAGAATGATAAATTTCACTTTGTTATTTATTATTAACTTTAAAATACACCCATACGGAGACTTCTCCATATGGGTGTATTTAGCATTTTATCTTGGCTTTTTCAGTTCATTGACAATATTGCTTTTTTCATTTTCGAGGTCAGCGATTTTGCCGGTATATGGTTTCATTTCAGTTTTAATGCTGTCAATTCTTGAATCAACATCTTTATGCAACTCATCTCTTTGGAGTTTGACTGTATTCTGAATATTATTTATATCAGCAGTTAATTTGTCGATTTGCTCCTGCAAGGCTTTTTTTCTGTTTGCCTTGGAACAAACCTAATGCTTTCTTTTGGTTTTGCAATTCGACAAGTCCGTCATTTGCAATCTTCAATTCATCTTCTGCCGGTACCTGAGATTTCTTTTTTTTTCAATTTCATTGATACGGCTTTCATATTGCGATAAGCTGGACTTCAATTGTTTTATGTCGTCATCTATTAAAGATATACGCCCATCGAGTTGCTTTTCTCATCTGCATGTTCTTTCCAATATTCGTCATATCGTTTTTTAGCCTCTGCTTTTTCACGTTGAGCTTTTCTTTCTGCTTCAATTTTTCTCCAATAATTATATATTTCGTCTGAATTATGGAGCCCAGTCCAAATGGGTCTGGATAGCACCACTTATCCGTTGCAAATGTGGGTTCTACCATCCTAATTTCATCAATTAACTTCCAATACTTATCAAGGTATTCTTTTTTTATCTTTTGGAGCAAACCCTAAATAATTTAAAGCAGTTTGCGAATAATCAGTCCAGTACTGTATAGAAGCACACGCATCTCTTAAATCATTACACATCCTCTTTTTAAATTCAATAACATTACTTTTTAGATAAATCATCTTCTAAATCTACGATTAAAGTTAATGCGTCTTCTAATTGAGATACATTGGTTATATGTCTTTGGCGAGTATTCCACATCTGGTCCCAATGCGAATCAAAATATTTGTCATCAAGTTCAAAAAGGTTTTGTTCCATTAAATCAGTAATAGCATTATTTATATTAAATAGTGCAACTGCAAATTCGTTTTTATTCCTATTACTTCATCGCATGGCATATCTAAGGAATTAACAATTTCTAATGCCATAGTAATACCTTGATATATTTCAGCTGTCCTAAGATTTGCAAGTGTTGATTGCCGGGCACCAGCTTTTCCTTTTTCAAAGATGGCACGCCAATTCTGAGGGTCCAATTCTACCACTTTGGTAAAATAATCGTATGCTTCTTTATGATTACCCGCTTCTGAAGCAGACTTGCCCATTTTCATCCAACTATCAATCATATGCGAATTGTCAACCTGCACAGTTCCCTTGATTTCCTGAACTTTTTTCTTTCATTCTGTCTGGGCTATGTTCCATTCCGCAACTGTCACATACAGCAATGCCGCCGCTACCCATAACAAGTTTTCCACCGCAAATATCACATACTAATGCTGCCATATTTATATATCCCCCTTATTTCAAAACCTTACATTTTTTATTTCTAGCATCAATCAGGTTAAGTAATCCATCAGCCACAGATTTTGCTAATTCTAAATCTTCTGACCTAATTGCCTGTGTGAAGAATGCAAATTCGCTCTGTATCTGTCCTTCAATGTCAGCCAATGCTTCATTTGACATTGGGTCAGAGTATCTAATTGCCTCATACACCTTTTTGGCCTCTGCTTTGAGTTCAGCAGTTTTACTACTTGACATCAAATGTTCTGCATCCGCTGTAAGCAATTTAATGAACTGTGTCTGTTCTTTGATTTTTTCATCAACTTCACTTACTACATCTGCCGCAACAGTCGCCTTTATAACGCTGATAGCAGAAAACGCCAGAACTAACAGACAAGCGATGATACCTACCCAATAGGGAATGAAAGGAACTGCCGTACAAATAATGCCTACAAACAGCATTACAACAAGGCCTGTATAGCTTACAGAAATCAACGGAATATTATAAAACAGTTTCTTTAAGTTCTCAGCCTTAAAAGCGTTATAAGCACATCCAAGTTGTCCTATGAAAGCAAAAGAGTTATAAATATGTACCCAACCCAGAACGCACCCGTAAACTTGCTTATACCTGCAATTTCATTTGGTGTTACAAAAGCGATTACATTAAACACTGCTAATGAAATCAGCCAACAAATACTATAATAATTAAAAGTCTTTTTCATATCTTAACCTCCCGTTTTGTTCCGCATTTAGGGCAGAACTTTCCTGGTCTTTCAAACTCATACCCGCAATTTATGCAAGTTTTATTGGACTTTACCACAGGAGTTCCGCATTCTTCACAGAACGCAGAGCCTTGATTGAGCTTTGCACCGCAGTTATCACAGAACGTTTGTGCAGGTTGTGAAGCAGGAGTAGGGAATGCTTAGGTTCATTGCAGAGCCCATAGCATCATTCATCATTCCGCCTACCATACCACCAACAGCACCGCCAACACCTGCCATTGTTCCAAAACCAACGCCCATATTGGTGAACTCACCAACCGCTTCATTTTCTGCAACCTTTTCAGCAACATCAAACCCACGTTCCTGCTGATATGTATATCCTTCCTGTGTTCTCTTTTGCGCTAAAGCCTGCGATTCTATAACCATCTTTTGTGCTTCCGTCTGCTTGTCTATAATGCCAACTTGTTGTCTAAGCTTTGCTTCCGCAATATCCGCATATTGTCTGAAATGCAGGCTCTTAAATTTTTCATATGCAGAATCACCATCAGGTTTTACTATCGTTGTAAAAAAAACGCTCCAATGCCACACCGTAATCAGCAAAATCCTCAATAAGCATTTTATGCAAGTTTTCCGATAATTCTTGCAAATGCTCATCTATTTCAAAAATGCTTATTTTGCTTTCACGTATGCTTCTTGCCAAGTAAGTTTTATTTTTGTCATCAGAAATGCTCGAAATAATTGTGTAAGCTTGCTTTGTGTTAAATAATTTTCTGTGCCGACTACCTTTAGCAAAAGCTTTCTTGAGTCCTCTGCTCTCAAATTCATTTCACCACATGCACCTATTTTTATAGGAAATTGATATGTCGGCTCCATAAATTCAACCTTGCTGTCCGTACCCCATTTTATTGCCATTTGTTCAGTTTTATTTATAAAATAGACTTCACAATGAAATGGTGTTTCATCACCTGTTGCTCTTTTAAAAATCGTCCAATCTTAGGGATATTTTGAGTTTCCAGTGTATATCTTCCCGGTCCGAACAAATCCAACGCCTGACCGTTCATCATAAAAATCGCTTCCTGTGATTCGTGTACAATTAATTGTGTCAATGAATTAAAATCCTCATTCGGATGTTTCCATATAAAGGTTGCATTATCACCTTCATATTTTATCACATCAGCTATTTTTTCCATTTTTCCAGCACCTCTCGTTCTTTATTTTATACTTCCATTTATAAATCCAATAAAAATTTTGGTATATATTACAAAATTATAATACCACATTTGACTTATTCTGTCAACATTCACTACATGAATCATTTTCAAAATGTATAATCACATTTTGAAAACAAAAAAAAACTCATTACAATGTATTTTATCGTAATGAGTTTTTTTAGGTAGTATTATTAATTTTTAGCCGCATTATAAAGCATAACCGCGACATCAATGCGTTTAACATCTGTGCCTAATCTGCTTGATGTTACATTATCAAACAAATTATACTTTTGAGCGGCGGACATAAAACCGTCGGGATATTGAGTTTTACTGTTTGCATATCCGTATGCACTTGTCAATATTTTAACCGCCTGTTCCACGGTAATATGATTATCCGGTGCAAATTTATTATCACCGATACCATGTATTATATCTGCTTTTACGCACGCATTTACATATTTACTACTCCAATGATATTTTGTATCTGTAAATGTGCTATTCTCACCAACATTATACCCCATCATTCTGCATATAACCGCAGCAAATTCTGCTCTGGTTATGGTTACGTCAGGTCTGAATGTATTATTTTCATAGCCTGTCATAATATCATTGCTTATAGTGTAATTTACTGCATTTTTCTGACCGTTATTAAGATAAGATGTATCAGAAAAAATCCTCTGCTTTTTCTGCCGGTGCATAGCTGACAAGCTGATATTCACGAGTCATAGAAACCCCATTATTTCCGTTTGCAACCACTCTTAAATCATGTGTCCCCTTTATGTCGCTTAGTTGTACGGTATAAGCTATTTCGTTTGTTGATTTAACGAGTTCACCGTCAAGATAATATTCAACATTTACCCAATCCGATCCGTATATGTGCGGATATGCGTACAGTGTTGTATCTCCGTTCATCGTTATTGTACTGCCCGCCTTTTTAAAGAATTGTCCGGCGCTGTTTGTATTATTATTTTGTATAAACCACGGTGACTCTGTTACATCATTATATGCGTTTTGAAGTTCGCTGTCTCCGTCGAGATTATAGTAATTCACCTCATAATTCATTTTAGCGTTAAAATACGCTATAAGCTTTACTTGAGGATATACCATAGGAATGAATGTATATATTTGTTTTAAATATTTTGCCGCCCATTCACTGTCGGTTTCATTTATATCACCGTTAGTTCTGTATGCACTTCCACATTCAGAAATCATTATAGGTTTTCGACCGCCGTATTTTTCAACAGCATCCTTTATCATCACAACAGGATCGGAACTGTATCCTGTTTTAAAGCAAACTTCATTATACCTGCTTTCTCCCTGCCATACTCTGCCTTGGAAATACTTACTTGCATAACAATTCACGCCTACCCAATCAACATATTCGTCACGGGATAGAAGTCATCAGCCGTATAAGGCCAATCGTTTGTTTTCCATGAAGATGTGTGCGCCATACTCCAAACAGTAGCAACGTTAGACAATCCGCTCACACTGTTTGCAACTGCTTTGAATGCAGATATAAATTCATCGGGTGTACATTTATCACCCCAAACATTAAATTCAGCACCTATTCTCAAATAAATCGGCACGTTTTTGTAACTTGACAACATAGAGCGTAAATTCGATAAAAAAGAATCCGAACTGTTTATATTTCTTACCGTTGTGCCTTCCTGTGGAAAGTTTAGAGCAATTTCTACCGCTTTGTTTTGTGTTTCTGCTTTATCAAGCATCGCCCGTGTCCAACCGAATGTACTTTCATCACCGTATTCCAAATACAGCAATGTCATTGATTCATTACTTTTTGCCTTATCCGCCACTTGTCCGTATAAAACACCGTTCGGCTCATTTTTCGCACCATACACCTTTTGCGATTGTTCCGTAGCTTGATATACGTCAAATGTATTTGTAAATTGCTTAACGCAATTTTCTGCAATAATACGCCGTCAGTCCACCCTAATTGCTTACCGTATGGAATATACATTTCAAAATACTTCGCCGCATTTGTATAATCACCGTTCATAAAATACGCAAATGCAACGTCATATGTTCTTGAGCCTAAAATATTTATTGTCTGCTCATTCTTTGGCTCTGATGATATTAAATTGATAATTTGTACTCCGTAATTTATTGTTTCATCATAATTTTTGCTGCTTGTTGCATTTGAATAACCAGCGTCCAAGCCCCAAAATGCGTGCGGCAATTCATATGCCATTACGCTTAAATTACTTGAGATTATCAAACTTATCATCGCAATTAATATTATGCTTATTCTTCTTTTCAATTAACATCACTCCCAAGATTATTTTATATTCAGTATATCATACTAAAAATAAATTTACAATTACCCATTTACATATTAATGCAAAAATGAAACAAAATATTCTTAATAAATACTAAAGTATATCTTTTTTAAAAACATTAATTAAAATTACATTCTAAATTATTACTAATCGGAACTAAGTTGTTTAGACTTTCAAAAACATATACATCAGCCCTTGATATCGTTGTATATCCATTTATCGAATCAGAATGGGTTAATTTGCTATTACATGCAATGTCAATATCGCCATTATGAATCTTAATAATATTGCCATTTTTATCTCGATATACAATTATTACAATACCTTTTATATCTTCGGCTGATAAATTCGTAATAGCCACTTCCAACATATATGACACATCCTTTTTGTACTTTTCACAACTGTACTATTACAAACTATTGATTTAATAGGTTTTGAAGAATTTAATGTTGTAAATGATTTGATTTCCCTTTATATTCTTTTTTTTTCCATTTACTATTGCATAACATTGCCAATAGTATTTTGTGTTACTGTCTAAATATAATCCTGCTTCATCTTTCAAATCATACCACATGTCAAATGGATTTTTATTATGATTAATAACATCATTTGCGACTTTTGACATACCATTTTCCGAAGTACCAAAATAAATCCCAACTTCACTTGGCTTTTGCCCACTATAAGCCACCGTACCTCGAACTGTTGCATTAGATTCCGTAATGCTGTCCGCCACAGTTGTATTCACCGTCACCGGATTTACGTCGATATATTCACCATACCAATAATTCATATCAACATTGGTATTTATACCGTTTACATATCCTGAACTTGTATACTGCCACATCGTATAATTTCCCGAATATGTACAGCGTGAATTATATTGAGCTACCCACTTATAGCATAATGAATTATTAAGTGCGGAGTCGGTCAAATAATTAGTCCACCAATTTTTATTGGCATATATCCCCACTTTGTATCCTTCATTTTGAATTATATTGCAAAATACAGATGCTATATTCCCTCTTTCCGAATCAGACAATACAGCCTGTACCTTATCTTCCATATCCAAATAAATAGGAAAACTAAGGTTATATCCTTGTATAAGCCTTAACACATGCTGTGCCTCGCTTACAGCCTTATCTGTAGTATCAGCCTAAGAATAAATATATACTCCAAACGGTATTCCTAATCTTCAGCCTTAAATGGTATAAGCAAGTTTTTAGGTAACAATCTAATTTAAAAACAAGTCGGAGTCGGGCTCCTAAAGGAGTCCAACTCCGACTCTAAAATTAACCTTTTCGGCTTATTTTAAAATTTATCTGAATTTACATATTGCGTTATACTGCTTAAAAGCTGTTTACATTCGGGATAATCTCCGTCTAAGTCAAAACCGCAGAACAATAGCTTTGCTTTGCCTATTTCTGTTTCAAACAGCGGTGATGACGCAGTATTATCAAAGAAATTCGGTACTGTTTCAATTATAGGTTTTACTTCACCTGCAAACTTCGATATATCTGTACCGATCGAGTTATCAAGCAGTCTTTTCCACTGATAATCGGGATATTTTTCTGTCGGAAAATCATCAAATATTCTATGATTATTATCAATTATTGCACCGCACGGTTTTTGTGACGGAAATGTACCGGCGACCAAAATACAGGTATAAAACTTCCATGTATCGGATTTTTAAAACACTCTTTCGTCACAATAGCTTTTCCGCCGTTTTTGATTATATCATCAAGTTCTTCTTCCGATTTAATCATACGAACATTGTTTTCAATCTTATTTTCGGCAAAAACAAATATTCTCCAAGTATTTTTGTAACCGTTCACCTCAAGTATAACACTAAGCATTGTTGATTTTGTTATACTGTTTAGCGGTATGCTTACCTTACTTTCTGTTGTTGACGTTTTATAAAATACTTGCTTACCGTTTTGTACCGTCAAATTATAAACAGGGTTGTTGATTTTCTTTTCGCCGAAATCATATAAGTCCAATTCCGCCTCCAATGTATCTGTATTTTTAAATATTCTCTTTGCCTTAAATAACGGTACTGCCTCACCTGCAAAATTTTTAAATTCATCGTGTGAAATCAAGCCTTTACTTTCATAAAACACATCAAGTATGCCGACAGTGGCTGTACTTTGTCCTGTGTAATCCGATAGCGACAAAAGTTCAAAACCGCCGAAATCTTTTGTCCTAAGTGCCGCCTCAATATCTTCTTTATAAAGCTTAACAGCTAAGTCGCCCGACGCTTTAATATAATCATTCAATTTATGATACACATTCTTTTCAATCATAAATTTTTTTAATCGCGTCAAGGTTTACCGGCAGAATATTGCCTGTATATTTTTCAATTAAGTCAACATCAGGATATACACAATACTGCCCCACTTCAAACGAAATTATCGGTACAGGCACATCTTTTTACCGCAGAGGAATAATCAAGCGATGTATTTTCAGCCGCCTTATCCTGACAGTTCTGTATTCTGACATTGTGACCGCCTGCCTCATATGCACACAAATAATCTTCACACGGCATAATCGGGTGGTCGAAATTCGTCGTAAGCGTATAAATTCTTCTGTTGTCATAAGCCTTTATGCAAGTGGTTATGTCGTTAAGCATATCAAAATCGCCCATATTTTCATTACCGTTTGAAAACATTATAAACGAAGGGTGATTGCCGTATGTTTTTGAGATATTAATAGCCTCCTGCATAAAATATTGACGGTGTATCGGGTCTTCACCCGTTTCAAGTGCACATACATCGTGATTAAGCCATAGCGGCATTTCGATAGATATGTACATTCCTATTTCGTCAGCCGCATTAAAGGCACATTCAGGCGGACACCATGCGTGAAAACGAACGTGATTTAAACCATAGCTTTTGATAGTCTTGAAATTTTTTCGCCACACCTCAATATCCATAGGCGGATAACCTGTAAGCGGATATATAGCACAATCTATTGTACCGCGCAAAGAAATTTGTCTGTTGTTAAGCAAAATCTTTTTATTTTCCGTTTTTATCGTTCGCATACCGAACTTTACGGATTTTATATCGGTATGACCGTTACATTCATATTTAACTGTTGCCGTATATAAATTAGGATTAAATTCGTCCCAATAATCTATTTTGGAAATATCGTATCTGAAATAATCAACTTGTTTTGAATTAAACACCTTCATTTCAAATATTTTTTCTCCAAGTAAATCTCCTTTTGGTGAAGTAACATTTACGGTAATAGTCGCATTCTCCGTTTTAAACGGAGAATGTACATCCGATGTTTCAACAACTTTAAGCGTTATGCCTTTGTCATCTGTATATACTTGAATGCTGTCAATATGTTCTTTTTCTTCATATTGCAGTTCAATACGTCCGATAACACCGTTCCAATATCCTTGTGTATCGACACTGTATCCGCTTGCCATTGTATCAAGTTTTAGCAAATTTCTGTTGTCTATTTTCAGCGTAAACGTATGTTCGCCCGGCGTTATTTTTCCTGTCAAATTGTATATGTGAGGTGTGGACAGCTCAATTATTTGTCTGTCTGTTTTCACACCGTCTATCCATAATTCAGATGCTATATTAACTCGCTCCATAAACAGTCTGACAGTTTTACCGTCTGTATCATTCGGAATGTTGACCGTTTTTTTGCAGCCAAAGAGGAGCGATATATTCATATCGCTCTCTCGGTGCACGTACAGCCTCTTTTGATATTTTGTCAAAGTATTCTGTTTTCTTGCCTATCCGATTATCACAAGTTGAACCCGAAGATTAAAATTATTATTTTCAAATTTTATGCTGTCTATTGTCTGACCATTGTCAATATCTGTTTTATAATTCCATTTTCCGCTTAAATCTATTGTTTTCATTGTATCACCTATTTTACTATATCTCTGAGTTCTGCGTGGCATTGATTTAATTCAAGTCCTTGTTTTGCATACTTTTGGGCATTATCATTATCACCTATACCCAAATATCCAAGCGCCGCCATAAGATTACAATGTACCTTATTGTTTTTATTTAAGTCACCTTCGAATATCAAGAAATCCGGTAATGATACAGCAAAGTAATCAATTTTCATTTCATCATTCATATGATTATTTGCATACTCAATAAATGCGTTAAATCTCTTTTTAGCCTCGTCTTTATCGCCCAGTGCCTCAATCGCTTTTTTGCGGAATAATACATCATCTGCGGCGGTTGGTCGTTATAATACATCGCCGAAGAAAGATTAAATTCACCCCTTGCTGCAAGTCTGTATGCCTGTTCGGACTTTTCCTTATCTTCATACAAGTTACCAAGCATATAATATATATCGTTATCCATATTACCGATTAACTTGCCCTCACCTAAATTATACGGATAAACGAGAGCTTTTTTCAAGATATTCTATTGCTTTTTCTGTATTTTTTCTGCTTTAGCCTTATTAATAAGTGCAATTCTGTACTGAGCAGGTATCTTACCTTCACCGCCCTCCCAAGGGTGGAAATTATGGTTCATAATACGATTGTATGCGTTATCATATTCGCCGTTCATATTAAGCAACGTGATATATTCCGTATATAAATCGTCACGCTTTTCAAGTAAGTCGGAATTTTCATTCATATTTTCCAATCTCTTTTCAAGAGAGAAATTAAGTGTTTTGTACAGTTGATCAAGTTCAAAGAATATTCTTGCGTCACTCTTATCAATACTGAATGCTTTTTCCATTGCTTTTATCGCTAAGACACCGTCTTTTAATTTATTGTAATAAACAAGCGAAAGGTTTCTATACACTGTCGGAAGTTTTATATTATCCGCACACTTTTCCCATAATTCTTTTTGATTCTTCCCATCTGCCTTTGTCATAGAACAAACAGCCAAGATAATAAGCAGCATAATTACCGCCGTTATATATTGCATTTTCCAATACAGCTATATCTTCAAGTCTGTTCGGGGAAACAATACAGGCTGTCAGAATTTTCAGCCTTATCAAGTTCTGATTTGTCATTTTTCAGTGCATACAGATAGTAATGCACCATAGGCTCATTGCCATTCGGTGCAAGTTTTAATATTTCGATTGCGTCATCTGTCAAATATGCTGACATATAGCTAAGTGCAAGTTCGATATAGTTATGATTGTCACCACGCATAACAGCTTGCATTTCGTCTAAGCCGTTACCGGTTATTTTGTAAAGTTCATAATATGCACTGTGATTCTAATGCGTCTATATTGCGTGTTTTTTTTGCAAATTCTGTTGCCTCTGCATTTTTTCCGAGTTTTCTGAGCAATGCCGATTTTAAAGTTCTTGCCTTTAAATTATGCATTCCCTTTACAAGCGACTTTTCTATATATTCCAACGCATCATTATAATCACCTCTGCCCGATGCAATACAGGCTAATTGATAAAATGCTTTATCCTGCATATTTCCGTCCCAAACAGCTTTATAAAACGCGTCAAATGCAGTATTGATTTTACCCTGTTTCTTTAATGATAATCCTAAATTATAATACGGTTCACAATCATATGGATTAGGATTTTTTCCAAGTTGATGATTTAATAGCCTGTCTGAAATATTTTTCACTTTCTGCAAATCTGCCCTTATTATACAAATACTTTCCGTATCCGTTGTTAAGACGAATATCTGTTTCATCTCGTTTCAATCCCTCAAGGTAATAATCTTCAGGCGAATATGTAGCATGACGGTATTGTTTCTAAATGTGTAGCCGCAAGGAACAGTTTTCGGTTGTCTCCACAAATTGCGGTTCAGGCAATGCCTCTGCCGGATTAGGTGTTTCCTCGTCATTTTCGCCCACAGGAGTGTAGCTTAATAATTTGTTTCCGTCTTTATATACGGCAAGTGTAAGCTTTGTTTCATCTATGTTAGGAATAGAAACACTCTTTGTAAATATATCGGTCGGTGATATGTTTGCTTCTTCTTCAAATACCGTATTTCCGTCATAAGCAAGTTTGATTGTTACATCGCCAAGTTGTATCGGCGAATATACAGTTATGTTAGCCGTATCGTTATCCAATTCAAGATTCATAACAACTTCTGTCGAAGCATTTTTAACCGCACCGACATTTTTGTATGGCATAAAGTATTGAACGAAAGTCTTTTCTTCATACGGTTTTAAGAATGTAAAAGTCGGGTTGATTATCAGTAAACATACCTGTCATAAGTTCAATATACGGACCGTTTTCGTCTGTAAGATTTCTGTCCACGCTTTTCCGAAATCACCGTTGCCCCAAGTCCATTGCTTTTTACCGGGTGAAACGTGATGGTCGGCTATATGAAGAAGTCCCGCATTTTTGGAATAATCGTAATTGCCTATAAAATTATAATCCGAATGATATGCCATATACGAAGTCGGTACAGGAATATTTTTGTATCTTGAAATATCGGTACCCGGTGCATAATCAACCTTATAATAAACTCCGTCGGCAATAGGAAACTTTGATACATCACGTTTACCATGATCCATTACCGCGTGAACATCCGGTGGAAATATTGATTGTGTATAGTCATTTACCGCAACGGCAGGATTTGCCCACCATAAAAATGTTTGAGGTCTGTCTGTCGGATTGTATACCTGACCTTTTATTTCAAGATATGCTTTGTCTGGGTATATGGTGAATCCCGCCATACCTTTCGTATGGAACATCTTTTCTGTTTCGCCTACCCATACCGTAATCGAACCGTCATTGTTTTCTTCGATTTTATAGTCAACAGGATCAAATGTGGACGGTCTGTGATGCTGCGGCCAGTTAAACTCAATACTCCCGAAATCCATGGACCTGCCAAGCCTACAAGCGCCGGTTTTACAACTTCATTATAATAAACAGCGTCATATCCGTTTGTTTTATCGTATAATCTTTGAATTTTACCGCCGATTTCAGGTAAAATCATTACAAGTATATAATCGTTTTCCCAAGAAAATTGCGTTGTATTCTTTATCAGTCTTAACGTCCGAAACACCCTCGCATACAGGGTGCGGATAAACTCGTCCGCTTGAACCTTGATATACACGTTTTTCAAGAAACATAGGATTTTTGTCATAATCAGAAATTTCATATGTAGGTATTGTAACTTTTTCTTGCTTTAATATAACCTTATCCATAATAATTGCTCCTTCGCATATCGTTTTATTTATGATTAGATTATACACCGCCAAATCCAAAAATCATTAAGCATTATTGCTGTAAAATATGAAATTATTGCTTTTTATAAAGAAGTCAATGTTTTTTTCGTCTGCCGACGCTGAACCTTAATCTTGATCTGCAATCCATTCGATTTGTACCGTTCTGCAATATTTCATATACTTCAAATAACATTTCTGCCGCCACAATAATACTTAAAAATTTCTTTTACATTTTATTTACATCCGAAATATATTTTATATGTATATCTTACAATATTTTTTATAGAAATCATTCAATATATTGAACAATAGAATTTATTTTTTAGACATATTGACTTTTTTAATACACAATGATAAAATCATCAATGTTAGAGGGAATATGTAATGAACGGCGATAATTTCATTTCCGAAAAATTTTTTATATAAATGAAAGCACAGTTAATCGTAACCGGGATATGGAAAATTTCCATTATCATAATTCATTTGAGATTTATTATTTGGTGTCAGGCAATCGTAAAATGCTGGTTGAGGACAGAGTTTATGAGCTTTGCACATCCGATATTGTTTTAATCAATCCAAATATTCTCCACAGAAATATGGTCAGCGGTGCTCATTTGCGTATCAATATTGTCTTTGCAGTTTAAAAAGGATAACGATATTGATTAATAATATATTAAGGAGAAAACATATGAATAACATTTTTCTGAAAAACAATAATTTAACAGTAAAAATTTCAACTTTGGGTGCGGAAATTCAAAGTCTGAAGAAAAGTGAAAAAAAGAGTACATTTGGGAAGGAAATCCCGATATATGGAGGGTCATTCACCGATATTATTTCCGATTTGCGGAAAGCTTGCAGACAACAAGTTTATAATTGACGGCAAGGAATTTTCTTTGAATATGCACGGTTTTGCCAAAAAAGTGTATTTGAAATTGAAAAATCCATAGACACGGAGGTCATATTCTTACTTAAAGAAAGTTCCGATACACTAAAACATTATCCTTTTCACTTTGAACTGAGAATTATATATACGTTAAAAATGACAGTATACATATTAAGTATTCGGTGACAAACACTGACACAAAAACAATGTATTTTTCAATCGGTGCCCATGAGGCATATGCGTGTGACGGAGGCATAGAAAACTACTCGCTCGTTTTTGACACTTGCGAAAGTTTTGAAACTCTGCTCCTCAATGATGGTTTTCTAAATCATAAAGTACAAAAAATCACTGATGATTCTTGTGAACTCCCTTTAAAATACAGTTATATGGAATTCGACACTTTGATATTCAGTAATCTGAAATCAAAAACTGTTAAGCTAAAAAACAATATTACAGGCGATACGGTAGCTATTGATTTTTCTGATTTTAAAAATCTGCTTTTATGGACAATTCCAAACGCTCAATATATATGTATCGAACCATGGAACGGTCTTCCCGATTATGTTGACAGTAATCACAATATAGCTGAAAAAACCGATATTATCTCACTATCCGGCGGACATGTTTTTGAATGTGTACATACATTAACATTTTAAATAACCCAAAAGGTCGGTGCATTATGCACCGACCTTTTCTATAAATTTATAATATTGAAATTTCAACAGTTTCTGCACCGTTATATAAAATTTCTCTGCCAATATCCATAAGTTTTTCTTTACCCTCTGTTATAGTCAAGAAATGATTGCCTGCAAGCTCACCGGCTTTACTTCCGAAGTGGCAACAGCCATATGCCAACATCATTTCAGTTTCACTTACACCGCCGGGATACAAAAACCATTTCTCCTACTTTCGGATATGTCGTTGCGTTTTCAGGAGGAAGTCCTGTTTTTGTATCTCCGTACGGAATTCAAACAGCCTCACCACTCCAACGAACATGAATTATTTTATTTTTATCGGCAACATTTTTTTGAAAAATTCACAAGTAAGCGGTGCTTTTTCTTCTTCCAAAACTGCCTTTAATTCTTCTTTGCCTATTTTAAATTTAAGTTCCGTCATAAGATTACTCCTTTATTCATAGCACAAACCAAACGGTTTTGCACTTACAAATTGACCGGTTCCGCTTTTACCTACATATTTTCCGCAATCTGCAACAAGTTCACTGCGAAGAAAAACTTTATCCGGTCTGCCCTTTTTGTTTCATACCTTCATATGTAGAATAATCAACGCCTTGCAAACTGTCCGCATTTGTAAATACACCCTCATATTCAGGATCAAATATAACAATATCCGCATCCGAACCCGGAGCAATAACACCCTTTTGCGGATATATTCCGTTTATTTTGCAGGATTTGTGCAACAAAGCTCAACGTATTTCTGACGTGATATTTTTCCCGTTTCAACACCGTATGTCCAAATCACATTCATTCTGTCACCCATACCCGGCGCACCGTTAGAATATTCACAAAATTATCTTTACCTTGATGTTTATTGTCTTTCCAGTTAAATCCGCAGTGATCAGAACTGATTACATTCAAATATCCTTTTTCAACTGCTCCCCACAATGCGTCCAAATGCTCTTACGAACGAAGTGCCGGTGAGCAAACATATTTTGCGCCTTCAAAATTCGGCTTTGCAAGATTATCTGTTGTAAGTGTTAAGTAGTGTGTACACGTTTCTCCGAAAATAGGATAACCGTCTGCATAAGCATCTCTGATTGCCCTCCATTGCCCCTCTTTAGCAGTTACGTGAGCAACATACAACGATGCTTTAGCAAAGCTTAGCCAGTAAAATCGCTCTTTCAGTTGCCTCAACTGCTACAACAGGCGGTCTTGAAACCGCATGTCCGTATGGTTCTGTCATTCCCTTTGCAAGACCTTCTTCTTCATAATCTTTTCTCCATTCTTTTTCTTAATTATTTTCAACTACTGCTGATATACCTGTCTTTTTCCATTTGAATAACTTCTTTTCAAGGAAAGAAAGTAGGAAGTAAATAACAAGGTATTCGGCAGCAATAAGAAACATTGCCATAAACATATCCGAAACTCTGAACCAGTTTTTAGAGTCTACTATGATATATCCTAAACCTATATCCGAACCCATCATTTCTGCAACTACCAAACCCGAAAATGCAAGTGCCAGGCTTGTTTTCATACCTGAAATGATACTCGGAAATGCCGCTTTAAATGTAATTCTTTTAAATATCTGCCATTGGTTTGCTCCCAAACTCATTGCCGCTCTTATCAATACGGGATTAATACTGTTAATTCCCTCTTGCGTATATGGTCAAGCGCCGAAAAAGGCTCGTCCATTAACAATATTCTCGGATTATTTGCAAGTGCTCTTGCTATTCCGACTCTCTGTCTCATACCGCCTGAAAGGCTGTCCGGATAATAATCCTTATATTTTCAAGTCCTATCATTTTGATATACTTCATTGCAATTTCTTCTGCATTCAGGTCTTTTCTTACCGATGGACCAAATGCTACATTCTGCAATACTGTGTACCACGGATATAACGCGTATTCCTGAAATACAATCCCCCTCCGTGTATCATATTTTTTATCGAGATACAAGGCTCCGTAATCCGGTACAGTGTATCCGGCAAGAAGATTTAGGAGTGTACTTTTACCGCATCCGCTTTTACCCAAGATACAGACAAATTCGTTATCTTCGATTTTAAGACTTATGTCTTCATGTACTCGCTTTTCTTCCGCCACTACTCTGTGGAAATTCTTTTGTTACCTTATCAATCCTTAGCATTTGACTCACCTCATCTTTTAATACAAAAAGCGATGGCTGCGTTTTTTTATGACGCCTTTGCCATCGCTTTCTATTTGTTTATTTGTTGAATTTATTATAGCAATTGAACGTATTATGTTATAGTATACTCTGCACAAAAACCGACACTTTATTTAAACATTTCATACAATGATAAATGTTTTATCATTGACGGTACATTTTTTTGATACACATTGGTAATAGTTCGCATATAATAATTTTCTCACATTTTGTCGTATAATTCAATCTAAATCATATATATGTTCACTTTTATAAAAAAATAACCGTAGCATAAGCTACGGTTATCTGCTTTAAATTATTACTTTTGAAGCCAAGAAGTCATTAATCTTCTTTACAAGTTCGTCAGCGTCAACGCCGTGAACCATGCAAGCTTCCTCAAGTGATTCGCCCTGTGATGCCGGGCAGCCAAGGCAGTGCATTCCGATACCCATTAGTATTGGAGCGATTTCTTCATCTATGCTTAAAGCCTCACCGATTAGAGTCTTTTTTGTTACTTGTGCCATTATTGTTTCCTCCTTTTTTATATATTAAAACATTCTTCAAATTCTTGACCGTCAATAGTTTCCTTTTCAAGAAGTTTTTCAGCCACTCGTGTAAGTACAGCCATATTTTCAGTAAGAATTTGTTCAGTTTTCCGGTATTGTAAAGTCATTATATGCTTTACTTCCGCGTCAATATCTGCGGCTGTTTTTTCGGAATATGCTTTTGAGTGTGCAAAATCACGTCCGATAAACACTTCGCCACCGTCATCATACGATACAGGGCCGATTGCCTCTGACATACCGTATTTTGTAACCATTTGACGTGCTATGTCAGTTGCACGCTGAATGTCACTTGACGCGCCTGTGCTGATGTCGTCCATTGTAAGTTCTTCGGCTACTCTGCCGCCAAGCATTACAATTATTCTGTCCAACATTTCATTTTTTGATGTGTACATTTTATCTTCATCAGGCACATACATCGTATATCCGCCGGCTCTGCCACGCGGTATTATTGACACCTTATGAATATGCGATGTTTTATCGACAAGTTTTGCCAAAACAGCATGACCTGCCTCGTGAAATGCCGTAAGTTTCTTTTCTTTTTCGGTAATAATTCTCGAACGTTTTTCCGTTCCCATCATTACTTTTAAGTTTGCGTCCTCAATATCTTTTCTTGTTATTTCAAGATGGTTTCGTCTTGCCGCAAAAATAGCGGACTCATTCATTAAGTTTTCAAGGTCTGCACCCGAATAACCTGCTGTTGCTTTTGCGATTTCTTCCAAGTCAACGTCATTTGCCAAAGGCTTTTTAGCCGAATGAACTTTTAGAATAGCCTCTCTGCCTTTTACGTCTGGAACGTCAACGACAATCTGTCTGTCAAAACGTCCCGGTCTTAAAAGTGCGGGATCAAAATATATCCGGACGGTTTGTAGCCGCCATCATTATAACGCCTTCATTTTCGCCAAATCCGTCCATTTCAACAAGCAACTGATTTAAAGTCTGTTCTCTTTCATCGTGACCGCCGCCCATACCGGCTCCTCTTTTTCTGCCGACTGCGTCTATTTCATCTATAAACACAATACACGGTCTGTTTTTCTTTGCCTGTTCAAACAAATCGTCTCTCACTCGCGATGCACCTACGCCGACATAAAGTTCAACGAAATCCGAACCGCTTATAGAGAAAAACGGAACTTTCGCCTCGCCGGCAACCGCCTTTGCAAGAAGTGTTTTACCTGTACTGGTGAGCCGACAAGAAGTACGCCTTTCGGTATTCTCGCACCAAGACTTACAAACTTTTGAGGATTTTTCAAAAAACTCGACTATTTCCGCAAGTTCGGCTTTTTCCTCATCAGCTCCCGCAACATCTTTAAATGTCACGTTCTTAGTATTCTCATTAAGTCTTGCTCTGCTCTTTGTAAAATTGGTTGCACCCGAACCGCCTTTTCGCAAAAATCCGAAAAAGAACACACATATAAATACAATTATCAAAATTATATTTGTAACCGCCGTCCATGAAATCTTGGTTTCATAAGCCTCTTGCTTTAAAGTGCCTTTATCCATTTGGTCGTTCATTTCTTTTCCGACATCTGCCTGCAACGTGTCAAGTGACGGAATTTTCACCTTTGCTTTGTCACCGTTTGTAAGTGTCACCGTTACGGTATTTCCCGACACAAGCATTGAACTTACCTGTTCGGACTTTATACTGTTGACCAAATCAGAGTAAACCATTTTAGTCTGCGATGCACCGAATCCGACTGCGAACATATAAATCAGATACGCAACTACAAGCATTGCCACCCATACTCCGAGTCCTTTAAATCTTTTCTGCAACTGACTACCTCCTTAATTATCGTAAAATTCTATTTTTATACCTTTATCCTTGAAAGCAAAACGTTTGTCTATTCTGTTGCCGACTGCGGCAATTTCGCCGTTTATCTCAATTATCGGCACACTGTTTCGTTTATCTTTAGGAATTTTTTATCTATAAAATATTCCTTTAATTTCTTCGTACCGTTCATACCCATAGGCTGAAATTTATCACCGTTTCGCCTGTTTCGTACAATGATTTTATCAATTTTGTCACATGAAAGATATACCGCACCGTCTTTATTTCGCATATCCGTTTCAGATACCGAAATTTTTTTGTCAAGTTCCAAAATAAAAACTGTTTCACCGATATTAATACTGACTTCAAACGGCTGTGTTTCTTTTTTTCGTGTTCAAGTATTATTTTGCCGTACTCGTTTTTTGCAACAATACCGTACGGCAAATTTATTTGTCTGCCGCTTGATTTATCGGCAAGCGACAATATATCCGCAACATATGTTGACGAAATATTGTTAAGACCGTTATAAATATCTCTTAACATAAATCTTAAAACACGTCTTTTTTATCGCAATATCCGTATTATTCAAATCTTCAATATTAACAGCACAATTTCTGATGTGATGTTTATAAAAATCTTCCGCAAAACCGTCAAGATAATCACTGTCATCTTTTATCAAGCAAGCATTTTCCGTAACGGTTTTAATAAAACTCGTGTTAAATTCCTTTTGAATATACGGAAGTAATGTGTGACGTATTTTATTGCGTGTGTAATCTTCTGTCAAATTTGTACTGTCTGTCATATATTCAAGTCCGTTATCACTGCAATATTTTTCGATTTCATCTCGTGAAACATTCAATATCGGACGAATTATATTTCCGCGGACATACGGTATTCCGCAAAGTCCGTTTGTCGTACTGCCACGCATAAAATTCATAAGCAAAGTTTCGGCATTGTCATTTCTGTTATGCGCCGTTGCAACTTTGTTTATATAGTATTTTTCGCACAATTTATTAAAGAAATTATATCTCACATTTCTGCCGGCTGTTTCTTCCGACACATTTGTATCTTTTGCAATTTGGGGTATATCTGCATTTAACACAAAACATTCAATGCCCAATTTTTTTTGAAAAGTTTTCGGCAAAAGTTCATCTCTCTTTGCTCCCTCGCCTCTTATGCCGTGATTAATATGAGCCGTATATAATTTTATGTCAAATTCATCTTTCAGCGACCAAAGTGCGTGAGTAAGACACACCAATCCGCACCGCCCGAAAGACCGACCAGCACGCTGTCGCCGTTATTCAATAAATTATATTCACGCAAGGTCTTTTTAATAATATCTAAAACCATTATTCTTCCTCCAATACAAATTCAACATTAGAAAACTTAGTATATTCACCTTTCCAACCAAGTTTAAACATACCGGTTTCACCGCTTCTGTTTTTGCGACAATACATTCAGCCAAATTTTTATCCTCGGTATCGGGATTATAATATTCGTCACGATACAAAAATATAACCATATCGGCGTCCTGCTCGATAGCACCCGATTCACGCAAGTCCGAAAGCATGGGACGCTTATCGCTTCTCGATTCAGCCGCACGCGAAAGCTGTGAAAGTGCAATGACAGGAATATTAAGTTCCTTTGCAAGAATTTTTAACGAACGCGAAATTTCGGCAATTTCATTTTGTCTGCTCTCTGTTCTTCCGCTCGACTGCATTAACTGCAAATAGTCGATTACAATAAGTTCAAGATTTTTTGTCTGCTTTAATCGTCTGCATTTTGCACGGATTTCCGATACCGTTATTGACGCAGTATCGTCTATATACATCGGTGCAGTTGCAACTCTGTTTACTATTGCACCGATTTTTTTCCCAATCTTCGCCTGTTATATCACCTGTTCTGATTTTATTTGAATTAACAAGTGCTGGCTGCATATAATACGGTTTACAATCTGTTCTTTCGGCATTTCGAGGTTGAATATCGCAACAGTTTTTTATCGGTAATACTGACGTGTTCCGCTATATTTACCGCAAAAACTTGACTTACCCATACCCGGACGTCCGGCGATAAGAATAAGTTCACCGCCATGAAAACCGCCCGTACGTCTGTTAAGTTCATCAAAGCCTGTCGGCAAACCCGTTATACCGCTTTGATTTAAAGAGTTTTCAACAAGTTCCTGATAACTGCCCATGAATATCTCACTTATAGGAAGTATATCACTCTTGTTGTTTGATGATGTAACGTCAAAAATAAGCTGTTCGGCTTGGTCGACTATTCTTTCGACTTTATCGTTCTGACCGTAAGCCATATCGGAAATATCGTTGGCACTTTTAATAAGTGTTCTCAAAACTGCCTTTTCCTTAATTATTTGCGAATAATACGTCACGTGCCTTGTTGTCGGCACATTTGTTGCCGCATTTCTCAAATAAGCGATACTCCGACAGCCTCAAGTTTGTCGCTTTGGCTCAACTTATTTGAAACAGTAATAAAATCTATAGCCGCATTTTCGTTAAATAAATCAAGAATCACACTGAATATTTCCTTATTCTGTGGGAAGTAAAAAATCAGACGGTCTAAGTATTTCAACCGACTCCGCAACACTGTGCGAATTAGTAAGCGCACTGCCTATTACAGCCAATTCCGCCTCTTGACTATATGGCAGTTCTCTGCCCATTACGTCAACAGGATTCGACATTTCTGCCATAAATCCATTACCTCCCAAAGTTATATCTGTTCTACAACTACGTTTAACTTACCGACAACGCCTGTATAAATTTTACGTCAACAGTTGTTGTTCCCAATGTCTTTATGCCGTCAGGCATAACAAATTTCTTTTGTCAAGTTTGATGTGGTGTTGTGAAGTAAGCGCCTCTGCTACGTCTTTTGATGTTACAGATCCGAAAAGTTTACCGTTTTCGCCTGCTTTAGCCTTTAGCACAACCTTGATTTCTTTCATTTTCTCTGCTATTGCATTTGCCTCTTCAAGCTCAACTTTTTTCTTGTATTCAAAGAGATTCCTGCTTACCCTTCATTACGTTTATATTCGACTTTGTAGCCGGTTCGGCAAGACCTCTCGGCAAAAAGATAGTTTCTTGCATAACCGTCAGATACATTTACCATCTGACCTTTTTACCTTGTCCTTTTACATCTCTTGTCAATATAACTTGCATTGTCCTTCCTCAATTAACTTTCATTATTTGCAACGTAATCAAAGACAGCCTTTTCAACGTCCTCACTTACCATATCTACATTTTTGTCTTTTACTTGTGCACCGGCAACGGTACTGTGTCCGCCGCCGCCGAGATACTCCATAATAAGCTGTACATTAATATCACCGAGCGAACGGGCGCTTATACCCCACGCCGCCGTCCTGCGCATATACAACTATCGACGCACGAATATCACCTATATTAAGCATTTCATCAGCCGCCTGTGACGCTATCACTCTTATATTGGGATACTTTGTGTAACACTTTGCGACTGCAATCTGCGATACTATAATTTTCGATGTCTTTACAATATCGGCTCTGTGGTCATAGTCCTCTTTATTCACGTTAAACAGCTTTTTGACGTCTGCCGTATTCAGTCCCAAACGTCTTAAATATGAAGCCGCCTCAAATGTTCTGACACCTGTTTTTACTATAAAGTTCTTTGTATCCATCAAGATACCCGTATACAAACACTCCGCCTCAACGGTTGTAAGTGAACTTCCCAAATTCATATATTCCAATAATTCAGTAGCCATTTCACAAGTTGACGACGCATACGGTTCGTGATAAATAAGCGAACAAGGATTAATAAAATCAGTCGAACGTCTGTGGTGGTCGATAAGCACAACCTTATTTGCCTTTTCTATAAGTTTCGGGCATGGCAACATTGACGGTCTGTGCGTATCAAGCACAACTATCAATGTATCTGATGTAACGTTTTCGACTGCGTCGTCATTGCTTATAAACATACCTCTGTACTCACTCATTGCACGAAGGTCGTCATACATTTTTTTATGGCCGGTGAATTGTTGTCATAGACAATATACGGCTTTTTTGCCGAGCGTTCTGACTGCTCTCTGCAAGCCTACCGCCGCACCGAAGCAGTCATAGTCCGCACCGGAATGTCCCATAAATATTACTTTGTCGGAATTTTTAATAAAGTCTTTTAATGCAACAGCAATAGCTCTTGTTTTAACTCTTGTACTCTTTTCGTAATCACGAGCCTTACTGCCGTAAAATTTATACTGTGTATCGTCCTTTATGCTGACTTGGTCGCCTCCGCGTCCCAGTGCCATATCAAGTGCATTTCTTGCGTACATATCATTTTCCGACAGACTTCCGCCTACGCCGATACCGATACTAATACTTACCGGAAGTTTCATATCTTCACCGACTTTTCTCACCTTATACAATATATCAAACTTTTTACTGACATACTGTGCAAGATAGCGATGTTCAAAGAACATATAAAATCTGTCGCGGTCGGTTACTTTTTAAAAGTGCATTCGATTCGTCTACCCATTCATTGATACATTTTCTTATTTTGTGCCAAAATCTGTTGTTGCTCGTTGTCATTGACACGTTGCAATACATCATCATAATTATCAATATTGATAATTGCAACATCTGTTTTTCGTTAACGTATTTTCTTTTTAATTCATATTCAACAGTTCTGTCAATAAGATAAATATATACGGATACCTTATCCTCATCTTCGGAAATACTTATATTTCTGTTTCTGATTGTATTTGCAATAAGCAAATATCGCTTATCGTCAATTCGTATACGTTTTTTCATAGTGTGAGGCTGATTTTAAAATTTCTCCCCACTTTATATCGGATATTGAATTTTCGAGTTTTGTGTCAAAAAGGTCCTTATTAAAAAACAATTCCGAAAATTTGCCGTTGTACCAGCATATGGAACCGTCTATATGCACAACAACGATAGGTATAGGAAAAGAGTCCATAATATTTGCCGAAATCGAATTTGAGCTTTTTGCCATAATTTCAAGAAAATTATTAACACTCTCATTTCTTTTTATTTCTTATAAAAATAACCGCACAAAATGCTATTATCCCCGCAATTATCTCTAATATTGCTATAAACTTGCCTTTAATCGCATAACTGAGTACACCGCTTATGATCAAAAGCAGTGCTGATGCAAATGCTATCTTAATGCAAGTTTTAACAACTTGTCCGTAATGTTTTCTCATAAGTCCTCCAAAGTGCATTGATGCACTGTAAGCCTTAGCGGCTCTTTAAATATTTCTTTAGTTCCGACATATCCGAAAACTCTATCTCAAGTTCGTGTCCGTTTTCTTCACCTATGCCGAGAAGTTCGGAAATTTTTTATCTATGCTTGCATAACCGATTCCCAAACCGTCTTGCAAGTATGTAATCCATAGCAATAACCGTTGCTATTTCATTTGTAACACTCTCATAATCGCCTATTTCGTCATAGTCCGCAAGAGTTCTGTAAAGATGTGCTATCTCCGATAAAATCTCACCTTTTATCATATCAATAGCTTTTAGATTTGTTGAAATGTTCATAATGATGCCTCCAATGATGTAATTAATTTTGTGTAGTCCTATCTAATACTATATTCTACCACAAACTTCATATCAAGTCAACATCATTAAAGAACTTTGCCATAAAGCAACAAAAACACTCTTTATGAGTGTTTTTTGTTAGCATATTATATATTTTCCGCAATAAGTTTAGCCATTTCCTTACAGCCAACCTTTTTCATACCGTCTGACATAATATCGGTTGTTCTGTAATTTTGGTCAAGTACCTTATCTACTGCGTCATTTATTGCCTTTGCTTCTTCTACAAGACCGAATGACATTTCAAGCATCATAGCGGCTGAAACAATGGTTGCAATAGGGTTTGCAATATCCATACCTGCAATATCAGGAGCACTGCCGTGAATCGGTTCGTACATACCGCATTTTGTTGCGCCAAGTGACGCTGACGGCAACATACCGATTGAACCTGCAATAGCACTTGAAAGGTCTGAAAGAATATCTCCGAATATATTTGATGTAACGATTACGTCAAATTGTGCCGGATTAATTGCAAGCTGCATAGCTGCATTATCAACATACATATGAGTAAGCTCAACTTCGGGATAGTCTGCCGAAAGCTCAATCATAGTCTTTCTCCAAAGTCTTGAAGATTCAAGTACGTTGGCCTTATCAACAGATACAACTCTCTTATCTCTAAGCATAGCTGTTTCAAATGCAATCTTACCTATTCTCTTGATTTCTTCAACTGAATACTTTTCTGTATCCGACGCCCATGATCCGTCCTCGGCTTTCTTTCTTTCACCGAAGTAAATACCGCCTGTAAGTTCGCGGACAACCATTACGTTAAGTCCTTTTTCAAGCTTTTCGTCTTTAAGCGGTGACGCGTCCTTTAGCTGTGGCTTTAGGATTGACGGACGAAGATTTGAATATAATTCAAGAGCCTTTCTTATACCCAAAAGTCCTTTTTCAGGTCTGTTTTCAGACGGTTGTGAATCCCACTTCGGACCGCCGACTGCACCTAAAAGCACACTGTCTGATTTTTTTACAAATATCAACTGTTTCCTGCGGAAGCGGTACGCCGTACTTATCTATGGCACAACCGCCCATATATACTTCCTGATAATTAAATTTGTGTCCGTACTTTTTGCTTACCGCGTCAAGAACCGTAACAGCACCCGATACGATTTCAGGACCAATTCCGTCACCCGGTATAAGTGCAATATTAAATTCAGCCATTTTATTACATTCCTTTCTTTATGTACTCAACCAAACCGCCTGCATTGATAATGCCCTGCATAAATTCAGGAAATGCAACTGCTTGATAAGTCTTATTCTTTGTCTTGTTTGTGATAACGCCTGTATCGAAATCAACTTCTACTTCATTGCCCTCATCTATATCCTCTGACGCCTCGGCACATTCAAGAATAGGAAGTCCGATATTGATTGCGTTACGATAGAAAATTCTTGCAAAATCCTTTGCGATTACGCATGAAATACCGCTTGCTTTTATAGCGATAGGTGCGTGTTCTCTTGATGAACCGCAGCCGAAGTTTGCACCGCCGACCATAATGTCGCCGTCTTTAACTTTATTTACAAATTCTTTATCTATATCTTCCATACAGTGTGACGCAAGTTCCTTATGGTCTGTTGTGTTAAGGTATCTTGCCGGAATTATTACGTCTGTATCAATGTTATCTCCGTATTTAATAACTTTTCCGTTTGCTTTCATATTAATCCTCCGTTCCAAACTCAACTCAAAATCAATTTTAAGTTGTGAAGTTTATTTTTACATTACTTCTTCAGGTGCTGTTATCTTACCCGTTACAGCACTTGCGGCCGCAACTTCAGGACTTGCAAGATAAACTTCACTGTCAACGTGTCCCATACGTCCGATAAAGTTTCTGTTTGTTGTAGAAACACATCTTTCGCCTTCTGCCAAAATACCCATATGACCGCCAAGACACGGTCCGCAAGTAGGTGCCGAAATTACACAGCCTGCCTCAACAAGTGTCGATAATGTACCGTCTTTTAATGCTTCAAGGTAAATTGCCTGTGTTGCAGGGAATACGATAACTCTTATACCCTTTTTAACGTGCTTACCCTTTAGAATTTCAGCCGCATGACGTAAATCCGAAATACGTCCGTTTGTACATGAACCTATTACAACTTTGGTCAATTTCAACATCGCCCCAGTTTTCCGGTGTTCTTGCATTTTCAGGCAAGTGAGGGAATGCAACCGTATGAGGAACTGTTGCAAGGTCGATGTCTATTGTCTGTACATATTCAGCGTCATCATCAGCTTTAAATACTGTATATTCTTTGTCCGAATGGTCTTTCATATATTCAACAGTCAAATCGTCAACTTCAAATATACCGTTTTAGCACCTGCTTCAATAGCCATATTTGCGATTGAGAAACGGTCGTCCATAGTAAGAGTGTGCATACCTTCACCTGTAAATTCCATTGACTTGTAAAGTGCACCGTCAACGCCAATCATACCGATTATATGTAAAATAAGGTCCTTACCGCTTGTGTATTTGTTAAGTTTACCTGTTAGGTTAATTTTAATAGCCTCAGGAACTTTTGAACCAAGCCTTACCTGTTGCCATACCGGCTGCCATATCTGTTGAGCCGACGCCTGTTGAAAAAGCACCCAATGCACCGTATGTACAAGTATGTGAGTCTGCACCGATAACAACGTCACCTGCAACTACCAAGCCTTTTTCAGGAAGAAGTGCGTGCTCGATACCGACTTCGCCGACTTCAAAATAGTTTACAATATCCTGTTCCTTTGCAAAAGTTCTGACCTTTAATGCCTGCTGAGCAGACTTAATATCCTTATTCGGTGTAAAGTGGTCAGGAACAAGAGCAACTTTTGCTTTATCAAATACTCCGTCAAGTCCCTATCTTATCAAATTCTCCTATTGCAACAGGAGTTGTTATGTCGTTGCCAAGAACTAAGTTTAAATTCGCCATAATAAGTTCTCCGGCTTTAACACTTTCCTTTCCTGCGGCATTCGCAAGAATTTTTGCGTCATAGTCATTCCCATAACAAAAACCTTCCTTTCCGAAATGTTTATTTTACTTTTTATTACTATTGAATTATAGCACAACAAGTGATATAATTCAAATATATATAATTTATATTATCCATAAAAATAACTTATATGAGGTGTCAAATGTATAACTACGATAATCTTTCCAAATACAAGGTATTTCTGTGTGTTGCCGAGTGCGGCAGTATATCTCAATCTGCCGAGCAACTTTATATTTCTCAGCCGGCTGTAAGTATGACAATAAAAAAGCTTGAAGAAAGTCTTGGAACAACTTTGTTTTTACGAAAACCGAGAGGTGTTGTTCTGACCGAAAACGGCAGACTTCTTTATGACGGCGTAAAACAAGCATTAAATATGCTCTCCGATACCGAAAGCAATTTAAAGCACCTTGAAAACAACGGCAGACTTCGCATTGCCGCAAGTAATGTGCTTTGCAAGTACCTGCTTATGCCCTATCTTCAAAAATTCACCGAAAAATATCCTTTCACCGATGTTTCCATAACTTGTACATCATCTGCAAATGCACATAAAATGCTTGAAGAGTGTAAAATCGACGTTGCGCTTATGGCAAAGCCCGACAACATCAGCGGTCTTGAATATTATCCGCTCGGTGAAATACAGGACACATTCGTCTGTACTCCGTCATACTTGAAACGTCTTAACTGCAACGGTTTTGAAATTTTTGAACGTGGCAATATTATGCTTTTAAACAAAGACAATGTTTCCCGTATGCATATAAACAACTACTATGCCGAAAACAATATCAATCCTACGCATATCCTTGAAGTGAACGATATGGATATGCTTATTGAATTTTGCCAAAATCGGCATAGGTGTTTCATGCGTGGTAAAGCAGTTTGTAAAAACGAATTGTCTAACGGCTCACTTATCGAAATAAATCTGCCTAATGCAATACCGCCACGCGAAACAGGCTTTTTATATAATCAAAATATTCAGCCGTTTAATGATAATATTTTAAGGCTTATCAACATTAATTGATTATAGACAAAACCTTTACGGTTTTGTCTGCTTTATTTTAGGGAGTTTGATGGCGTATCGGAAAGACATCCGATGCTCGCAGAGCGGTTTTGCCGTAGGCAAAACTACTGAAAAAAGCTAACCTCAAGTTTCAATCATTTCTGGCAACATGCGCGGCAGAAATGGCTTAAAATCTAAAGTTTCGACTTTGGAGGAACTTTAGATTTTTTCTGAAAATAATCAAAAATTACATCAGCATGATGTGATTTTTGGAGCTGTCGACATTTTGTCGACAAGCTCTCTATTAATTAATCTTTTTCACCTTTGCAAAGGCCGCCATAAGACGTTTAAATCCGATACTTTCAAATTGAATTTCAAGAATACAGTCATTTCCGCAAGGAGTGGCTTTCAGAATTTCTCCGCGGCCGAATGTTCTGTGTTCAACGGTATCACCGGCTTTGAATTTAGAATAGTCGGTTGAACCGCTTGATTTTACACTGCTGCCAAACCCTTTGTCATATAAACTTCTTTTTTCGGTGCAGCCGCATTACGCACTCCTAAGTCTTGCATTACCTTTGCAACTTTCGGTTGCAGCGTTGTCTTGTCCTCAAGATATTCAACAGGTATTTCCTTGAAAAATCTTGACGCGGTTGTCGGCATTGTTTTACCGTGAATAGTTCTGCTTATCGTTTTGGTGATATAAAGCTGTTCTTTCGCTCTCGTTATCGCAACATAGCAAAGACGTCTTTCTTCTTCTATATCATCGTCCGATTCCATTGAGCGCATTCAGGGGAACAATCCTTCTTCAAGACCGCTCAAAAATACAATCGGGAATTCAAGACCTTTTGCACTGTGAATAGTCATAAAGTACCGCACTGTCCTCATTTTCGTCATATCCGTCTATATCCGAAACAAGACTTATATTTTCCAAAAATTCACCCAGTGTATTCCCCGTTTCTTCATTCTTCTCAAACTCGGTAATAACAGAAATAAATTCGCCCAAGTTTTCTATTCTTGTCTTACTTTCCGTTGTATCTTCCATTACAAGTGCCGGCATATATCCTGTATCATTCAATATTCTTCCCGTAAGATCTTCAATCGTAACGGTATCTTTAAGTTTGATAAGTGATTGTATTATTTCCGAAAAACCAAGTAATTTTTTATAGCCGTTTTAAATTCAGGGTAATCGTCCGCGTGAGAAATAACATCATAAAGACTTGTTTCCTTTTCACGTGCAATATTTCTCGCTTTTTCAAGCGTTGCGTTACCAATTTTCTTTTCGGCTCATTGATAATTCTTGCCAGACTTACATCATCATTCGGATTATATACAACTCTCAAATATGCAATTATATCCTTAATTTCTTTACGGTCATAGAATCGAAGTCCCGAAAGGACTTTGTACGGAACAGACTCACGCATAAGCATTTCTTCTATTACACGCGACTGTGCATTTGTTCTGTACAGTATCGCACAATCCGAAAATGAACCTTGTTCATCGAAATGCTTCTTTATCTGACGTGCAATATATCTTGCCTCGTCATATTCGTTTGTACCCGTGTATACAAAAACTTTGTTTCCGTCGCCGTTTGACGTCCACAACGATTTACCCATTCTACCCTTATTGTTAGATATAACGCTGTTTGCGGCATCAAGGACATTTTGCGTTGAACGGTAATTTTGGTCAAGCGTTATCTTTTTGTACATCAGAGTAATCATCTTCAAAATTAAGAATATTTCCGATATTTGCACCTCTGAATTTATAAATACTTTGGTCGTCATCACCGACAACGCAAAGATTTCTGTTTGCCTGTGCAAGAAGATTTATAAGAAGATACTGCGAATTGTTCGTATCTTGATACTCATCAACAAGTATGTACCGGAACTTATCTTGATATTTTGACAATACATCGGGATTTTCACTTAAAATCTTAACTGTATTCAAAATAATATCGTCAAAATCGACTGCATTGTTTTTCTGAGTTTTTTGTTTGGTATCTGTAATATATTTTTTGCGATTATACTCATACGATAATCGCTTTTGTAAACATTTTCAAAAGTTGCCGCATCCATCAAGTCATTTTTTGCGTTACTTATTATAGACAACACGTTTCTGACAGGAAAACTTTTTTCGTCAATGTCAAGTTCTCTTAGACATTCTTTCATAACAGTCTTTGTATCTGCTGTATCGTAAATTACAAAATCACGGCTGTAACCAAGCAAATCAATGCAACTACGCAAAATTCTGACGCAAACCGAGTGAAATGTACCAATCCACATATCTTTTGCGGTATCACCCAAAAGTCTTTCAATACGGTCTTTCATTTCTCTTGCGGCTTTGTTTGTAAAAGTTATCGCTAAAATATTCCAAGGACGTATATGTTTTTCGGAAATCATATATGCAATTCTGTTTACAAGCACCGTTGTTTTCCGCTTCCCGCACCTGCAAGCACAAGAACAGGACCTTCCGTTGCCAATACAGCCTCTTTTGCCTTTCGTTAAGTTTATCTAACATATTATTCATCAAATGTTCTCCTAAAATCGTTTTCATTTTATTATATCATAACAACGAAGGCGGCTGAATGTCGCTGCAGTATTATGATACAATGTTCTCCGAAACATAAAAATCTTTGATTTTTTTTGTATGTTTCGTGAGGTTATTATACCACATATTCAGAAAAAACACAAACTTTTAAAACCATTTCTTCAATAAGTTTTTCAGTATAAACGTGTCGAATTTCGGCAAATTTAAGTGTAGAAAGGCGGTGAATAATTTGAAAAAGTTTCCTGTAAAACAGTAATTTTTCTTCTTTTAAATTTGTGTATTTTCACAAGCGTTTATGCCGATGAAATCAAAGTCGTTCCTATCGGTAAAGCGGTAGGCGTAAAGATATATACCGACGGCTTGCTCGTCGTCGGAACATCGGAAGTAAGCGGTGAAAATGTTTCAAAAAAATACGGTATAAAGATAAATGACAGAATAGAAAAAATAAATAATCAACTCATCAACAGTACAGAAGAATTTTCAAAGACCGTAAATGAAAATCCAAGCGGTGTGGCACTTTCAATAAAGCGGGATAATCAAGATATTTTGATTAATGCCGTTCCCGTTTTATCGGAAGACAATATATACCGTTTAGGTCTTTGGGTGCGTGACAGTACCGCCGGAATCGGTACTGTGACTTATTACAATCCCCAAAACAACAGCTTTGCCGCACTCGGTCACGGAATAAACGATATTGATACAGGTAATATTTTATCCGTTAAATCAGGAAATATTCTTAATTGCGATATTTTATCTGTATCAAAAAGTTCAAAAGGTCATCCCGGAGAAATTAACGGTGCGTTTGACGGTAATACAATAGGTAATATCAGTATAAATTCACAAATAGGTATTTACGGAAATATGTCTTGCGATAAATTTTCCTCTGATAATGCCATCCCCGTTGCCGCAAAGGAACAGATATGCGAAAGTGACGCGTATATACTTTCAGACGTTATAGGGCAAAAAACGGAAAAATACTCGATAAAAATAAACAAAATCACAAACGATTCCGACAAAGGATTGATTATTGAAATTACCGACCCTCGTTTAATCGACTGCACAGGCGGAATTGTTCAGGGTATGAGCGGCTCGCCGATTATACAAAACGGTATGCTTATAGGTGCGGTAACTCATGTATTTGTAAACAATCCCACAAAAGGATACGGAACTCTTGCTGAAAATATGATTGACATGACTAACGCCATAGATTAAAAAAATCAAAAATCACATCAAAATTGATGTGATTTTTGAGCTGTATTAAATTTCAATAAGTTCTTTCGGTGATGATGTCAGATTTACCGCTTTACCGTTTTGTACAACGATTAAATCTTCAATTCTTACACCTCCGAAACCGTCTATATAAATTCCCGGTTCAACCGTAATTACGTTACCGTTTTGCACAACAGCATTGTTTTTCGGTGGAAATGACGGATTTTCGTGAATTTCAATACCGACACTGTGTCCAAGACTGTGACCGAAGTTCTCACCGTAACCTGCGTCGGTTATAATCTTTCGTGCCACTCCGTCAACTTCACTGCACTTCATACCTGCTTTAATTGCGTCTATTGCAGTGGTTTGCGCTTTTTTAAAACTGTATTGTAAATTTCTTTTTGTTTATCATTTGCTTTGCCGACAACTACTGTTCTTGTCATATCCGAACAGTAACCCTCGAAAACACAGCCGAAATCCAAAGTAAGAAAATCTCCGTTTTCGATTTTTTATCGGTAGCTATGCCGTGCGGCATTGCCGAACGAATACCCGATGCGGAAATAGTGTCAAACGACAATGCAGTCGCACCTTGTTTTTTCATAAAGAACTCCAAATCAAGTGCTATTTCTCTTTCGGTTACCCTCTTTAATTCTGCCTAAAATATATTCAAATGCCATATCGCCAATTTTTTTCAGCCTCTGCGATTTTTTTTAATTTCGCATTCATCTTTTATTTCTCGCGGTTTGTTTATAAGATTTTGCATTTCAACAAAATCTTGTCCGTCTTTTAGTTTTGCTCTTATTCGCTTATTTTCTCCGACGCTCATATATGATTCTTCAAAACCTATATATTTTTCGTCTATTCTTGTAAATATTTTTTCAAAACCTTTTGCAATATCAATCACTTCAAAGCCTTTTGCTTGCTCACGTGCCTGTATTGTGTATCGCGAATCTGTGATAATATACTTGCCGCTGTGCGAAATAAGCAAATATGCGTCCTCTGACGTGAAACCGCTGTAATAAAATATATTCGGATAGCTTGATATAAAAACCGCCTCGTTATCGTGCATTTTTTCGCACAGTTTATCTATTCTGCTCTGCATACCAATGCTCCAATGCAAGTTCATACCCCTTAAATCCCAAACCGCAAATCTGTCCTATACATTCAGGTACGATAACAGATGTATGTCTGAACTCTTCACGTTTATGGATATTTGAAATATGTACTTCGATTACATCCATTTTAACCGAACCGAACGCATCTCTGATAGCATACGAATAATGAGTAAATGCCCCGGATTTATTATAATGCCATTGTAATTCCCCATTGCACTGTGTATTTTTTCAACGATTTCACCCTCAAAATTGCTTTGAAAAAATCAACCTCAACACCAAGTTCATCTGCTTTTTTTTCTGATGTTGTTTTCCAAATCGTCAAGAGTGCTGTTTCCGTATATTCCCGGTTCTCTGATACCAAGCATATTTAAGTTTACACCGTTTATAACAAGATACTTCTTCAATATATCCCAATCCTCTCGTATTATAATGTTTCTATTTCTTTCATAAGTTCATCGACAAGGCTGTCTTGAGGTACTTTCTTTATAATTTCGCCTTTTTTGAAAATAAGTCCCTCACCTTTTCCGCCTGCAATTCCTATATCAGCCTCTCTCTCGCTTCACGGGGCCGTTTACCGCACAACCCATAACGGCGATTTTAATAGGCTTATCAATATTTGCGGCACGTTTTTCAACTTCGTTTGCGATTGAAATAAGGTCAAGTTGAGTTCTTCCGCAAGTCGGACACGAAACTATCTCCGCACCTGTTTTTCTCATACCCAAAACCTTTTGAATATCATACGCTGCATAAATTTCTTCAACAGGGTTTGCCGTAAGCGAAACACGCATAGTATCGCCTATTCCTTCTGCCAAAGTGCACCAATTCCGACAGCCGATTTAACCGTTCCGCCTTTTAACGTACCGGATTCGGTTACACCGATATGCAACGGAATATCCGATATTTCATTGAATTTTCTGTATGCACAAAGCATTTTCGGAACGTCTGAAATCTTAATTGACACAACCACATTATTAAAATTAAGTTCGTCAAGAATTGCAACGTGTCCCATAGCACTTTCCACAAGTGCGTCGGCTGTTACACCGCCGTATTTTTGAAGTAATTCTCTTTCAAGCGAACCGCCGTTGACACCGATTCTGATAGGGATTTCTCTTTCCTTTGCCATTTCGACAACTTGCTTTACTCTGTCGCGGTCACCGATATTGCGGGATTAATTCTGACTTTATCCGCACCGTTTTCATACATTCCAACGCAAGACGATAATCAAAATGTATATCGACAACAAGCGGTATATGAATTTGCTTTTTATATCCGCTACGGCTTTTGCCGCAACCATATCAGGCACGGCAACACGAATTATCTCGCAACCTGCATTTTCAAGTTCATGTATCTGATTTACCGTTGCTTTGACATCTCTTGTGTCGGTATTACACATAGACTGAATTGCAACGGGATTGTCACCGCCGATTTTCACACCGCCTATATTTACAATTCTTTTTTTGTTTTCTCATAAATATTAACCTCACTTATTGAATAAACGCATTATATCGTGGAATGATACGAACACAATGAATGCCAATAACAATAACATTCCGACTGCATGAACTATCCCCTCTTTTTTCAGGCGGAATAGCCTTTCTGCGTATCATTTCAATCAGTACAAACAATATTCTTCCGCCGTCAAGTGCAGGTATCGGAAGAATATTGAATATTCGAGATTTATTGTCAAAATTGCAACCAAGTTAGCACATAAAGCCAACTGTAACTGCCCGAATTAACCGCGTTGTTCACTTCGCTTACAATTCCGACAGGTCTGACATTTGGTCTACACCAACCTTACCTGTTATCATCTGCCAGAATGACTGATACACAAGCTTAACCACAAATTCGGTTTCATTTAAAGCCTCTCCCCAAACATTAAATATCGTTATATCCTTTGTTTTTAGGTGTAAAGCCTATTATATATCTTGTGCTTGTTTCCGACTGACCTACAAGTGAATCGTCCTTAGGCATTTTATCGGAATATTCCACAAACTGACCTGTTGTGTATCCGTTTATTGTACTGTCAACTTGTACGCCGTTTTCTCCGTAAGTTGTTTTGACAATTTGCTCCGTCGGCATAAATGAATAGTCGATTTTTCACCGTTTCTTAAAAACCGTTACGGTTGCCTGTTCGTCTTTTGAAATTTTGAGTATAAAGTGAAATATCATTATAGAAATTAATTTTCTTTCCGTTAATCTTTATAATCTTATCATTCGGCTGTACTCCGACTTGTTCTATATAGCTGTGCCGGAACAACCGTATCAATAACATTTGTTCGTGCAGGCGACGTTGACGGAACGATAACAAGAAACAGTACAAAACCCAAAATGATATTAAAAACACCACCTGCCAAAAGCACAAGCAATCTTTTCCATGCTTTTTGATTTGAAAAAAAGCTCGCGGATCGGTATTGTCGGCTTCATCTTCGCCCTCAAATTTACAATAACCGCCAAGCGGCAAAATTCTTATTGAGTATTGTGTTTCGCCTTTCTTTTTCTTGAATATTGCAGGTCCCATTCCGACAGAAAATTCATCAACTTTAAAGTTCAGCATTTTTGCAACAATAAAGTGACCGAATTCGTGCAGTGAAACCATTACAAGGAACATTACAACAGATACAATCGCAGTTATCCAAATTAAACTCTCCTTTTCAAATCTATATACAATCTCACGGGCTAACTTATCTGTTTCCCATATATCCGAAATTGTCGGATTTTTCGATATTTTTAATCTCGCTCATTGCCTTTGCGATAGCGTCGGATATACCGAATAAGATATTTTACCTTGCATAAACAACTCAACCGCCGCCTCATCGGCACTGTTAAATACAGTCGGTTTTATACCGCCGTCTTTAAGTGCATCATATGCCAATTTCAACGCATAAAACGTGTCTGTATCAGGTTCGTCAAATGTAAGTGACGGATACTTTGTAAAGTCAAGTTCGTTATTCTTCATTGGAAGTCTGTTCGGATACGTCAATGCGTACTGTATGGAAGTCGCATATCAGGTGCCACCGAGCTGTGCAATTCTCCGTTATCACGAACTCAACCATTGAATGTACAACGCTCTGTCTGTGCCAAAACTTTTATGTTATCCGTTCGAAAAAGCCACTTGCGTCCTTTATTGACCGTTGATGAATCTATCGTAACCTTTTGCACCCATATTCCAATTAGGGTTTAATGCGTCAACCAGTTCTTCGCGTTTTTTACCAAAGAACGGACCGCCCGATGCAGTTAAAAGTATTCTCTTTACTTCGCGTCTGTCCTTACAGCCTTGAAGTGACTGAAATATCGCACTGTGTTCACTGTCTACCGGAAGTATTTCAACTCCGTTTTCCTTTGCCAAATCCATAACGATATGACCGCCTGTTACAAGCGTTTCCTTATTCGCAAGAGCAATATTTTTCTTTGCCTTTATTGCCTCTATTGTAGGCTCAAGTCCCGAAATACCGACAACCGCGGTTACAACAGTATCAGCACCGTCAGCTGTTGCCGTTTCTATAAGACCGTCTTTTTTCCTTGTACTACTTTTTATATCGGTATCGGCAAGCTTGATTTTTAAATCCTTAGCCTTTTCTTCATTTGTAAGGCACACCATTTTCGGTTTAAACTCTCGCCTGTTTTTCAATCGAATCAATATTTGAATGTGCAGACATTGCCTCTATTTTTATACCCTTGTATTCGCGGGCAATTTCAAGAGTCTGTGTACCGATTGAGCCTGTTGAGCCCAATACCGCTATTTTCTTTTCAAATTCCATTTGTCTTTTCTCCAATTAATTTGACATTCCTACATAATTCCAAAAATCACCATAGGCAATATATACATAATAGGTGCTATAAACATAACGCTGTCAAATCTGTCCATAAATCCGCCGTGTCGGGGAATATCCAACCGAAATCTTTTATTCCTGTATCGCGTTTGATAGCCGAAGCAATCAAATCGCCGAGCTGTGACAATGCACCGCCTACAAGACCGTAAACCGCACCCTCAACAACTACATTGCTCCACGTCAACATATTTGTATCAAATACATTTTTTCACAATCAATAGATATACAATACATATAACCATTGCACCGACAACACCGCCGACAGAGCCTTCAACCGTTTTATTTGGGCTGACGTGAGGTATCAGTTTGTGTTTGCCTAAAAATCTGCCTGTAAAATACGCAAACGTATCACACGACCACGCACATATAAATGTTAAAAGCATTGTTGCTGTATCAAATGTTTCTTTTTGCAAGCCACACGCAGCTCATCGAAAGTACAAGATATATAGATAAGAAACGAGTTGAAAGAAGATCCTTAGAATGGCTTATACCGTGCTTTGCCACTACTGTAATCATATGCAGTGCTATGATAAAAATTATGCCTATTGACGCAGTTGCCCATGCAAAGTATCCCACTCTATTGCTTTGCAAAAATAAATTGATGACATCAATATGACAGCGGAAATAAATCCGATAGTTTTCATACCCAAATCGGCTTTTGTTGCACTGTAACACTCACATAGCATAAACAATATAACCGCCGCAAGTGCAACTGCTAAAGCATATAGGCGGTAAAAACAGTATACCAACAAATACCGCCAATGCGACCACCGACGTTATAATTCTCTTAACCATTTTTACACACCCCCAAATCTTCTGCCTCTGTTTTGAAAATCGATTATAGCCTTATGTAAATCAGCCGGTTTAAAATCAGGCCATAGCTTATCGGTAAACCACATTTCCGCATAGCTTACCTGCCAAAGCATAAAGTTTGACAATCTCTGCTCACCGCTTGTTCTGATAAGCAAGTCAACGTCAGGCTGATTTTCGGTATACAGATAGCTTGAAAAAACTTCATCGTCAATATCATCAACATTCTGCCTGCCGTCCTTAACGTCCTTACAGATATTTTTTCACTGCATTTACAATTTCTTCACGACCGCCGTAGTTAAGAGCGATATTCATAACAATTCCTGTATTATTCTTTTTGTAAAATTCTCTGTCTTTATAATCTGCCGACAAATTTCTTCGGACAGACCTTTTCTTGAACCGATTACACGAATAACAACATTCTCTCCCGAAAGAGTTTTTTCGGCATTTCTCAGATAGTCAAGCAAAAAGCGACATAAGATAGTCAACTTCTTCTTTCGGTCGTTTCCAATTTTCCGTTGAAAAAGCATATACCGTTATATACTTTACACCGAGATTATTTGCCTCTGTGATAATTTTTTCAGTGAATCCGCTCCGGCACTGTGTCCGGCACTTCTCGGCAAACCTCTTTTTTCGCCCATCTGCCGTTACCGTCCATTATAATTCCGATATGCTGCGGAAGTCTTGACATATCTATTTCATTGATTTTCTTTTCTTTGAAAAAACATACGATACCTCTCTATTTAGCACAATACCGGCAGACTTAGCCTGCCGGTCATATGCGTAGTGATTTTAATTATCAAACCTCAAGGATTTCTTTTTCCTTTACGGCACTGATATTATCAATTTCTTTAATATACTTATCTGTCAAGTCTTGTATATCCTTTTCTGTTTCTTTCAAATCGTCCTCTGTGATTTTTCGTCTTTCTTCATAGCCTTGTACTTATCAATCGCGTCACGTCTTGCGTTACGAATTTGCACCTTAGCTTCTTCTGTATACTTCTTTACAGTCTTAACAAGTTCTTTTCTTCTTTCCTCTGTCAGCGGAGGAAGTTAAGTCTTATAACCTTACCGTCATTTTGTGGTGCTATACCGATGTCAGACGCATTGATTGCCTTTTCTATTTCCTTTAAAACGCTTGCGTCCCAAGGTTGAATAACAAGTAATCTCGGTTCAGGTGATGAGATTGAACCTACCTGTTGGACAGGTGTCATTGTGCCGTAGTAATCAATAGCAACTTTATCAAGTACAGACGCGTTTGCGTCCTGCACGGATTGTCTTTAATTCACCCGCATAACCGTTTATTCTTTTTTTCCATCTTTTCTTCAATTTCAGGATACTTACCCATTTTAAAATTCCTCCTTAAATATATCAATTAATCCTAAAGTTTTCCCTCATTATTTACAAGTGTACCTATTTTTTCGCCTTTTACCGCTCTTACAATGTTTTCAGGGTCGCTAAGACCGAAAACAAGTATAGGCATATTATTATCACGGCACATTGATGCCGCAGTTGAATCCATTACGCCGAGATTTTTTTGAAAGTATATCACTGAATGAAAGTACATCATATTTCTTTGCGTCAGGATTTATATTAGGTCGCTGTCATATACTGCATCAACTTTCTTTGCAAGCAATATAACCTGTGAATCTGTTTCAACTGCACGAAGTGCGGCGGCTGTATCTGTTGACATAAACGGATTACCTGTTCCGCAGCCGAATATTACTACTCTGCCCTTTTCAAGATGTCTTTCAGCCTTACCTCTGATATAAGGTTCTGCCACCTGTCGCATTTCAATCGCAGTCTGCACTCTTGTAGGTACATTGCAGTTTTCAAGTGCACTGCAAAGTGCCAACGCATTTATCGCAGTTGCAAGCATACCCATATGGTCAGCTCTTGTTCTGTCCATATTCTCACTGCTTCGTCCTCTCCAGATGTTTCTCCGCCTACAACGATTGAAACCTGTACACCCATGTCCACAATTTTCTTTATGTTCTCACTGATATGTGCAATAGTATGCTCATCAAGTCCAAATCCGTTTGTTCCCGCAAGTGCCTCTCCGCTTATTTTTAAAAGCACTCTCTTATACTTTGCTCTCATCTATGGTATCCTCCTTAAATTGTTATTCATATTGTATAATATTATACCAAAACTTTCACAAAAAGCAATATAGAATTGTCATTTAATTATAGTTTTGCACTATTAAAGTCTTTGTGCAAGCTTTTTCAACATTTTCACGTCTGAATTCTTCAAATCTGTCCTCTTCTATTGCCTTTCTGATGCGTTCCATAAGTTCATTATAAAAATACAAATTATGAAGAACTGCCAATCTCATTCCAAGCATTTCTTTTGCCTTGAACAAATGTCTTATATATGCTCTCGTGTAGTGCTGACAAGCAGGACAACCACATTCTTCGTCAATCGGTCTTGTATCAAGTTCATATTTTTGGTTCATTAAATTCATTGTGCCGTTTCTTGTAAAGATAAATGCGTGTCTTGCATTTCTCGATGCGATAACACAGTCAAAGAAATCGAAGCCTCTTGCAACCGATTCAATAATATTTGACGGTGTTCCGACACCCATTAAATATCTCGGCTTATTTACAGGTGCATGAGGAAGTACAACATCAAGAATATGATACATTTCTTCGTGGCTCTCGCCAACCGCCAAACCGCCTATCGCATATCCCGGTAAATCAAGTTCCGCAATCCTCTGCATATGCTCAATTCTTATATCATCGAAAGTTCCGCCTTGATTAATACCGAAAAGCATTTGATTTTTTGTTAATTGTATCGTCAAGCGAATTAAGTCTTTCCATCTCTTTTTACAACGAACAAGCCATCTGTACGTTCTGTCGCATGAGTCCTTTACATATTTGTACGGTGCGGGATTTTCAATACATTCGTCAAATGCCATTGCAATTGTAGACACCAAGATTAGACTGTATCTGCATGCTTTCCTCTGGTCCCATGAATATCTTATGTCCGTCAATATGTGAATTAAAGCTGACGCCTTCTTCTGTTATTTTTTCTCAAACCTGCAAGTGAAAACACCTGAAATCCGCCGCTGTCCGTTAAAATAGGTCTGTCCCAATTCATAAATTTGTGAAGCCCGCCAAGCTGTTTTATAACTTTGTCGCCGGGTCTTAAATGTAAATGATAGGTATTTGAAAGTTCAACCTGGCAGCCTATCTCTTTTTAAATCCATTGTACTTACCGCACCTTTTATTGCCGCTATTGTTCCGACGTTCTGAAAAACGGGTGTCTGTACAACTCCGTGTACCGTATGAAATTCGCCGCGTCTTGCATTTCCGTCAGTATGCAAAATTTTAAACATTTCGTATCTCCTTTATTTTATAAGCATCGCATCGCCAAATGAAAAAAATCTGTATTTTTCCTGTACCGCTGTTTTATAGGCATTCAGCACATTTTCTCTGCCCGCCAAAGCACTTACAAGCATTATAAGTGTTGATTCAGGCAAGTGGAAGTTTGTTATAAGCGCATCTATAACGTGAAATTCCTTACCCGGATAAATAAATATATTCGTCCAACCTGTTTTTGTTCAAGTTTTTCGTTTTCCATTCCGACCGTTTCCAAAACTCTTGTAGCAGTTGTTCCGACAGAAATTACACGTTTACCGTTTGATTTTGTTTTATTTACCAAATCGGCTGTTTCCTGCGGAAGTATATAAAATTCCGAGTGCATTTTATGTTCAAGTATATCGTCGGCTTTAACAGGTCTGAATGTTCCAAGTCCGACGTGAAGTGTTACATAACCTATATTAACGCCTTTTTGCCTTAATCTTTTCAAGCAATTCGGGTGTAAGTGAAGTCCTGCCGTGCAGGTGCCGCCGCACTGCGGGATTTTTTGCATACACTGTTTGGTATCTGTTTTTATCTTCAAGTTTATGTGTTATATAGTGAGGCAGAGGCATTTCTCGAGTTTATCCAAAACCTCCTCAAATACTCCCTCATACTCAAACTTAACAAGTCTGTTACCGTCATTTATAACGTCCAAAACCTCTGCTTTAAGCTCACCGTTGCCAAAAACAAATCTTGCACGGGTTTAGCTTTTCTGCCCGGTTTCAAAATTACTTCCCAAGTATCAAGCGTATGCTTATGCAAAAGCAAAATTCAATAGCACCGCCCGTATCCTCTTTTGACCGTACAAACGTGCCGGAAGTACCTTTGTATCATTCAATATAAGTGCATCACCCTCATTTAGTTCATCGACTATATCATAAAAATGCTTATGCTCAATTTCACCTGTATTTTTATCAAGTATCATAAGCCTTGAAGAACTTCTGTCCTTTAAAGGTTCTTGTGCAATAAGTTCTTCGGGCAAGTCATAATAAAAATCCGTTCTTTTCAAAATAATTACCTTTTTTTTCTGTTCATTTAGATTACATTATACCAAAAAATAAGGTTGTTGCAATAGT
>VOFH01003943.1_pt1 | contig 50263 bp, 84 predicted proteins | sample 5384091 | NCBI WGS metagenome assembly VOFH01 (sample SAMN12384727, study PRJNA508395) | human gut metagenome | isolation source: healthy gut G | host: Homo sapiens
GCAGGACTTCCATTAGTAGAAGACCGCAAGGACCCAAGAAAGACTCTACTACGATATGCGAGTTGGACAGTTGATCTTTAGCAGCAGCTGAAAGCGGCGTAGAAAGATCATCGTAGGACTGGGCGATCCAGTACTAATGACGGTGGTTATAGCAGCAGCAGCAGTTGGCGTTAAATTCTATGGCAGAGACGGAAAGGAATTCGTTCCAACCGGCGGAACCACCGCAGATATCTGTAAGATCGACTTAAGCGGCAAGGCAGAGATCTTAAATAAAAGTTGAGATCGTTACCATGTGTGATATTGATAGCAAATGTACGGACCAACCGGCGCATCTCACATCTTCGGACCGCAGAAGGGCGCTGATGATAACGGTACTGGAGCTGATGAAGGTATCGGCACTTAAGCCAAAGTATTACAGAAGCTAAATTGGGCAAAAGATTACATCAGTGAAGTTCCGGGGAAACCGGCGCAAGCTTGGCGCAGGTACGATCGGCTTTGGCTCCCGTCTCGCAGATGGGTATCCAGACGGTTCTGGACACTGTAAAGTTTGACGAAATGATCAGTGATGCTGATTATATTATCACCGGTGAAGGAAAGCTGGATTCCCCAGAGCCTTCGCGGCAAAGTTGTGATCGCATTGCAGAGCGTGCAAAGAAACAGGATAAAAATGCGATCGCTGTTGTAGGCGGTGCAGATGATGCAGATCGATAAGGCATGTACTGAAATGTGGGCGTAACTGCCGCATTCCCTATCAACCAGCCAAGTTTGTCTTGACCTCTCCATAAGCCGTCATCACAGCAAAGGAGAACCTGGCGCGCATGTAGATCATACGCGTTTTAAGACTGATCGCTGCAAAATATATATATAATTTAACATAAGGGATACTAGAATGAAACTATTCCTGAAAAGCGTGATTCCTGGTGGTTTAAATGGTAGTTCCGCTGTTAGAAAGTGCAAATTATTAATACATATGCGTACTGATTCAAGGGATTCATGTTTGATGGTACATTTACCACATACCTTTGGGAAATCAGGGTGCACTGCCGATCCTGGCAGTGCAGTGTTCATATTTTCTGTACTGCAACAACTATCAACCTCAGCGAGGCGTTACCGTTTATAAAAAGGGCGTTAGTACTGCTGTCAAAGTTGGTGTTGGTATTATCATTGGTCTGATCTGTGGTAAGCTGTTTGGCGAAGCAGGTTTCCTCGGGACTGTCCACACTGGCGATCGTAGGTGCCCTGGCAAACCTGCAATGGTGGTCTGGTACGGCATTAGCTGGTGAGTACGGTGATGCAACGCACGTAGGTGCTGTTTCTCGTATCTTTCATCAACGATGGTCCTTTCTTCACCATGGTAGCTTTAGGGTGCTGGTGGTGCAAAGATCCCAATGTCCGTACTTGTAGGCTGTAATCATTCCTGTAATCGTTGGTTGTATCATGGGTAACTTAGATGAAGACTCCGTAAGTTCTGGAACCAGGTGCTTTCGCTATGCCATCCCGTTCTTCGCATCACTCCTCCTGGGCGCTGGCTTAACATCATGAACTGACCGCGCAGTGGCCCCGAATCCTTTTGTGTGCTGGCTGTACTCTATTATGAAAATCTGGCTGATACCTGTATAAGCTGTTAAGAATGGATCATCCGGTTGAAAAGGCTGGTAACAATTGTTAGAAAACGCAGCAGCAACTCCTGCATCTGTAGCAGCCAGATGCAACTTTACTGGCAGTATCTGAAGCAGCAACTGCTCAGATCACAGCAGCTATCATCGTAACCGCTATCTGCTGCCCGGATCCTGTATCATGGCTCCATAAGCTTGAGGATAAGCGCAGAGCAGCAAAATAAGCAAATAGATAATAAAGAATAAGTACAGCTGGTTTGGCTGTAGATAAGTGGGACCGGTGGAAGCATCCGGTCCTGTTTGTTACAGAAATGCCGACCGCCTGCGTCAGCGGGCGTGTCTGAGTAGGAAATCTAAGCATATGACATACTATTTTCAATAAAGTATGGTATATTGAATACAGAAAATTTTATTATTCCATTTTTCAGGAGGCAGATATGAGCGAAAAGAAGATCGTAGGTATTACCATGGGAGATCCGGCCAGTATCGGACCGGAGATTACTGTAAAAGCACGGCAGACAAGTCCTTATATGACCTGTGTAACCCGGTAGTAGTAGGGATGCCTGCGTAATGGAAGCAGCACTTCCTATTGTAGGACATACAGAAATGAAGATCCATGCCATTAAGGATGTTTTCTGAAGCAAAATATGAATATGGAACCATTGATGCTGGATATGGGTCTGGCTGACATGGCATAGTTAAAAGAGGGGAAGTTTCCGCTATGTGCGGAGATGCCGCTTTTAAATACGTAACAAAGGTTATTGAACTGGCAATGGATAAGAAGGTAGATGCTACTGTTACCAATGCTTTTAATAAAGAAGCTGTAAACCTGGCAGGACATCATTATTCCGACATACAGAGATCTACGCAGATATGACCGGCACCAAGAACTATACCATGATGCTGGCACATGAAAATCTGCGAGTAGTCCATGTTTCCACCCATGTTTCTGCGTGAAGCCTGCGACCGTGTAAAGAAGCAGAGAGTATTAGACGTGATCCGTATTGCAGACAAGGCATGCAAGGATCTGGGCATCAAGGAGCCAAAGATCGGCGTAGCAGGCCTGAACCCACACAGTGGTGAGCACGGCCTGTTTGGAAGAGAAGAGATCGATGAGATCATCCCTGCAATTGAGGCAGCAAAGGCAGAAGGCATCAATGCAGACGGACCTGTACCGCCTGGATACTGTATTCTCCAAAGCAAGAGGCGGCTGGTATGACATCGTAGTTGCCATGTATCACGACCAGGGCCATATCCCGTTAAAGGTAGTAGGTTTTGTATACAACCATGAAAAGAAAGCATGGGATGCAGTGGCAGGTGTAAATATCACTTTAGGACTGCCGATCATCCGCGTATCCGTAGACCACGGAACTGCATTTGACCAGGCCGGAACCGGTACAGCAAGTGAATTAAGCCTCAGAAATTCTATTGAATATGCGGTAATGTTTGCGAATAATAAAATTAAGTATGTGCCGTTGACAAATGGCGGCCGTTATCGCAAAAAAGTCCTTAAAAGTCTTGAAAAAATTGCAAAAAGGTCTGGCATTTAAAGGCTTTCTTTGCTAGAATAACTATTCGTGAGATATAAAATCCTTGCTCCTGAAACTGAAAGCAGGGCCAGAGACCACAAGGAGGTAAAACAAGATGAACAAGTACGAATTAACCGTTGTTCTGAATGTGAAGCTTGAAGACGAAGAGCGTGCAGCAGCAATCGAAAAGGTAAAGGTTACATCACCCGTTTCGGTGGCACTGTGACCAACGTAGATGAGTGGGGTAAGAAGAGACTTGCTTATGAGATCCAGAAGTCTCATGAAGCTTACTACTACTTCATCCAGTTCGAGTCTGATTCTGTATGCCCGAATGAAGTAGAGGCTCACATTCGTATTATGGAACCAGTTATCAGATATTTATGCGTTAAGGTTGAGGCATAAGAATACCCAGACCGTGAAACGGAGTTAAAAAAGGAAGTGTGACCGTATGAACAGAGTTATCTTAATGGGAAGATTGACAAGAGACCCGGAAGTCAGATATTCACAGGAGAGCGTTCCATGGCTATAGCCAGATACACTCTTGCAGTGGACAGAAGAGGCCGCAGAAACCAGGACGGCAACGAGCAGACCGCAGATTTCATCAACTGTGTCGCATTTGACAGAGCAGGTGAGTTTGCCGAGAAGTATTTCCGCCAGGGCATGCGTGTACTGGTTTCCGGAAGGCTCCAGACAGGCAGCTATGTAAATAAAGACGGTCAGCGTGTATACACCACCGAGGTCATTTTGGATGACCAGGAATTCGCAGACAGTAAGGGTGCGGCGTCTGAAATGGGAGGATATGCCCAGGCGGCTCCTTCTCAGAGACCGGCTCCTACCAGTGCGATTGGTGATGGGTTTATGAACATTCCTGATGGAGTTGAAGACGAAGGACTTCCGTTCAACTAGGCTCTATTATGCCGGACATGTTCCATGGTTAATAATAAAGGAGGACAACACCAATGGCATTTAATAAAACAGACAGACCAGAGGGCGCTAAGATGAGAAGACCAGGCGGAATGCGCAGAAGAAAAAAAGTTTGCGTTTTCTGTGGCGATAAGAACGGCGTTATCGATTACAAGGACACTAACAAATTAAAGAGATACGTATCTGAGAGAGGTAAAATCCTTCCTCGTCGTATCACTGGCAACTGCGCAAAGCATCAGAGAGCTTTAACTGTAGCTATCAAGCGCGCTCGCCACATCGCACTCATGCCATATGTATGCGAATAATATTTGATTAAAATATGTAAGTATTTTTGAGACTCTGCGTGAGAAATCACGCAGGGTTTTTTTGTACTACAATAGGAAAGTTCGACTTCCGTCGAACTCTTGATAAAAAAAGAGCCCGCACAAAGGCGGGCATGGCAAACTGAAGCGGTGTTTCGATTTGTGAATACCGCTTTCCGAAAGAATACAGTGAATATGTGGATTCCATTCAAGAGGGCGACCGAAAGTGTGAAGCACACAAATAAAACCAGGAACAAAGTTTTGAGACTTATTTATCTTATTAAACATGTGAAGGATGACGCTTTGAACAGCACGAAAAAGGCAGTTTAAAAGAGAACGGTCTTCCAGGAAGAAATGACGAAGTTCCTCATCGATTGTGAAAACACAATGACGATGTGTGCAGTTAACAAGCTTAAAGGCCATACTGGTAGAGCGTTCCTGGGAATACTTCACACCGCAAGTAGGGCAGAAGCGGCTTTTGCAGCGGAAGGGAACAAATTTCATGTTGTGGCAAGTGGTGCAGACATACATGGCACCGCCAAAAGAAGGATCGCCACAATTCAGCATTTTATCGATATTTTCCATCTCAGAATCTCTGGGATGGAGGGTATATTTGATTTCCTCATAAATAGTCAGTAAAGATTCTTTGCAAGATATTCATAAGTCTATTATGTAGGAAAAGAGGAGAAAAAGAAGGATTTTAATAATTTAGTATTAATTTCAGGAGAAGATTTTATGAAAATCATCGAGTCCAAAACAGAAGGAACATCCCCAGGGCGCTTAAGTGAAGACATTCTGGTGATCATGCCGGATTTCATTGCAGTGATCGATGGAGTGGCACCAAAGTCTAATTTTACCTATGAAGGAAAGTCTACAGGAAGACTGGCAGCAGAACTTGCAGGGCAGGCAGTGAGAGAGTTGAAAGGAACGGAAGACTGCCAGACATTTATTAAACGGTGCAATCAGAAGTTTCATGATTTCTATGAGAAAGTGGACTTCCCTTATGACATCCGTTCAAAGGGTTTGCAGGTGGCAGCAGTTATTTATTCGGAATATTTACATGAAATATGGATGATCGGGGATTGTCAGGCAATGGTGGATGGCCGGGAATATCTGCAGCCTAAGAGAAGTGATGTGATCTTAAGTCAGTTTCGCAGTCTGCTGATGGCATTGCAGGTACCTGCCAGTGAGGCCAGAGCAAAAGTGGAACCCTGGATCGTAAATGCTACAGCCTTTGCTAATAAAGTTGGAACTTCTTATGGGTATTCCGTGCTGAACGGAGAAGAGATACCGGATGAATTAATAAAAGTGATCCATCTTTCGGAAGGGAAACATGAAATCATATTGGCAAGCGACGAATATCCGCTGTTAAGGCCGACCTTACAGCAGTCAGAACAGGATCTGGACAGACTTTTTAAAGGAAGATCCCCAGTGCTGCAGATTATATGAGTCTACCAAGGGACTGAAACCAGGTAATAAAAGTTTTGATGACAGGACGTATGTAAGATTTCAGGCGGGGACATTGTAAACGGTTTATTATTGTACATGCAATACATGGACAGCAGGAGTGTTTCAATAAGTAACACTTAAAAAAAGGCTGCAATCGGTTGACGAACAACTGCTTAGGTGTTACAATTCTATACAGTTTCCGACAGAAGCCGGTGGTTCTCCTGATGAACGGAGTGTAACAAGAAAGATCATAAGATAAAAAACAGGATTTATAAAAACAGAATTTTGAAAGATAACCATACCAGGAAGGTGTGAATGCCATAGGAAGGGGCAGTTCATACCTTCTTGTTTTGTTTATTGAGAAGGTACCGAATGAAGTATTGATCAAATTCAGATATTTTAGAGGAGAACGAAAAATATGAAAAAAAGAGCCGTAAAAGTTTTTTATTGGCAATGATGGCAATCCTGGTGGCAGCAGGCCTTGCAGGCTGCGGAAGAGGCAACAGTGCTTCTGGTCAGCAGACAGAGAACGCAAATGGGCAGACGGACCAGCTGGCACAGGCGCAGACGGAGGATGCAGAAAAAGACTCTGTTATCGTAGTCATGGGTCCATCCTCAGAACCAGAGGCAGGTTTTGACCCGGTTTATGGCTGGGGCGCAGGGGAACATGTTCATGAACCGCTGATCCAGAGTACATTGACTGTGACAAATAAAGATCTGACCATTGGATATGACCTGGCTACAGATATGGAGACCTCTGAGGATGGCATGACCTGGACAGTGACCATCCGGTCGGATGTGAAGTTTACAGACGGGGAAGCGCTGACAGCAGAGGATGTGGCGTTTACCTATAATACGCTTCGTGATAACAGTACAGTAAATGATTTTACCATGCTGGACGAGGCAGAGGCCACAGATGATACTACCGTAGTATTCCATATGAAACGGCCTTATTCTATCTGGCCATACACCATGGCGATCACAGGTATCCTTCCGGAACATGCCTATGGCCCTGATTATGGACAGAACCCTATTGGTTCCGGCCGTTATATTATGAAACAGTGGGATAAGGGACAGCAGGTGATCTTTGAGGCAAATCCGGATTATTATGGGGAAGCGCCGAAAATGAAGCATGTGACCGTTTTATTTATGGAAGAAGATGCGGCTTTGCAGCAGTTCAGGCTGGACAGGCAGATCTTGCATACACAGCGGCTTCCTATTCTGACCTGACGGTGGATGGCTATGATCTGCTGGCGTTTAAAAACAGTAGATAACCGTGGATTTAACCTTCCGGCTGTTCCTTCCGGCGCAGTGACCGCAGATGGTGTGGCAGCAGGAAATGATTTTACCAGTGACGTAAGGGTGCGCAGAGCCATTAACTTAGGCATCGACAGGGAAGAAATGATCCAACATGTGTTAAATGGATACGGCAGCCCTGCTTACAGTGTCTGTGATAAAATGCCATGGTACAATGAGGCTTCTGAAACTTCCTATGACCCGGAAGCTGCAAAAACATTGTTAGAAGAAGCTGGATGGACAGAAGGAAAAGATGGCATCCGCGAAAAAGACGGCGTTCAGGCCGGATTTACATTAATGTATCCTGCAAGCGACTCTGTCCGTCAGGCGCTGGCAGCGGATACAGCCAACCAGTTGAAAGAACTTGGTATCCAGGTATCCATTGAAGGTGTAGGCTGGGATACAGCCTATGACAGAGCCCAGTCCACTCCTCTTATGTGGGGCTGGGGCGCCCACACCCCAATGGAATTTTACAATATTTACCATACAGCCCAGAACAGTTCCTTTGCAGAGTATTCCCCATATTCCAACGAAAAAGTGGACGAATATATGGATCAGGCCCTTGCAAGCCCGTCTCTGGAAGAGTCCTATGATCTTTGGAAAAAAGCACAGTGGGATGGAGAAAACGGTGTGACCCAGGAGGGAGATATCCCATGGATCTGGCTGGTAAACATTGATCATCTCTACTGGTCCAGAAAGGGTCTCCATGTAGCTGATCAGAAGCTTCATCCACATGGACATGGCTGGTCAATTGTAAATAATGTGGATCAGTGGACCTGGGAGTAGAGATATTGTGGAAAACAGTTATTGTGGAAAAAACCGGATGTTTACGGAAAATAGTTAGAGCAGATAAGTTTGAAAAAGCAGGCTATATTTATCAGTAAAATTTCATACGGATGCTGATCCTTCTCTTCTTCGTCAGTATTGCGGCTTTTGCCTTGGTTTCCATGGCACCTCTGGACCCGCTGCAGACTAACGTAGGTCAGGCGGCTATGGGTTCCATGAGCCCGAGCAAATCGAGCGTCTCCGCCTTTACTGGGGCGAAGGAATCCCGCCGTTAAAACGCTATCTTGCGTGGGCTGGGGACTTTATCCGGGGAAATATGGGAATTTCCTTTTATATCATCAGCCTGTGGCAAAAGTGATCCAGGTCCGTTTCGCCAGTTCTGTATGGCTGATGGCGGCTGCGTGGATCTTATCCGGAGTTACCGGTGTGATCCTTGGGATGACAGCGGGGGCAAGAAAGGGAAGTCTCACAGACCGTGTGATCTCCGCCTATGCACTGGTTACAGCCAGTACACCGGCCTTCTGGGTGGCTCTGGTGCTTCTTATGGTGTTTGCAGTGTGGTTAAAAGTCCTTCCCGTAGGTTTAAGCGTTCCCATAGGCGCAGATGCAGCCACCGTTTCTATAGCAGACCGCATCCGTCATGGTATATTGCCGGCAGCGGCTTTAAGTCTTACAGGCATTTCCAATATCACCCTCCATACCAGGGAGAAAATGATCCAGGTTATGGAAAGTGATTATGTGCTTTTGCAAGAACCAGAGGGGAAAGCATGAGTTCCATTGTTTTAAGACATGGGCTCCGCAACATGATCCTTCCGGCCCTGACCCTGCAGTTTGCTTCGATCAGCGAGATCTTCGGCGGCTCCGTTCTGGTGGAACAGGTATTTTCCTATCCGGGACTGGGACAGGCGGCAGTAAGCGCAGGTCTTGGCAGTGATATTCCGCTGCTTATGGGAATTACCATGATCAGTGCAGCGATGGTGTTTGCAGGCAATTTTATTGCTGATATTTTATATGAGATCATAGACCCCAGAATGAGAAGAGGCGCAAAATAAAATCGCAAAACCTTGAAAATGGGGGATGAAAGGTAATGATAATTTGAAGAAGTATTTGAAACGGACAGAGGGGATAAGCAGCAGGCGTGTGCTTATGACGGCGCTTATGGCACTGGCGGTATTAGTGATCGGGGCAGTGCTGGTTGCAGGCGTCTGTCTGAAGGAACAGGCACTGACTACGGATTTTACCAGGAAAAATATAGCACCCTGTATACAATATCCTTTTGGAACGGACTGGATGGGCCGGGATATGTTTGTGCGTACCCTTACAGGTTTGTCCTTAAGTATACGCATTGGCCTGATTACATCTGCCTTCAGCTCCCTGATCGCAGTGGGAATGGGACTTGCCTGTGCGGCAGGCGGAAAATGGGCAGACAGCCTGATCAGTGGTTTTATTGACCTGGTCATGGGAATACCCCATATTCTGCTTCTTATCCTGATCTCTTTTTGCATTGGGAAAAGGTTTAAAAGGCGTGGCAACAGGCATTATCCTGACCCACTGGACTTCTTTAGCACGATTGATCCGCGGGGAAGTGCTCCAATTAAAGGAAAGCCATTTTATAAAGATCGCTGAAAAAATGGGTATGAGTCCATGGCAGATAGGTGTCAAGCATATGATGCCCCATCTGTTGCCACAGGTATTAGTGGGAATGGTACTTATGTTTCCACATGCTATACTCCACGAAGCAAGCATTACATTTTTAGGTTTTGGACTATCACCGGAGCAGCCGGCTATCGGTGTGATCCTTTCTGAAAGCATGAAATATCTGACTATGGGAAAATGGTGGCTGGCGCTGTTCCGGGAATACTATTGGTGCTGGTAGTCATGTTATTTCATGTGATCGGTGATACGTTAAACAGTCTTTTGGATCCGTCCAGGGCACATGAGTAGGGAAAATGAGTATAAAAAAGCAAAAAAGATAGATGCTGTTAAAAGATGATCATGAAGAAAAACGCAGGAAAAGCATAAAAAGAGAACGCAGGAAAGTGCGGGAAAAAAGGTGGAAAGGAGGCGCCGATGCAGATGGAAAACATAAAGATGTATGAGAAAACAGAAAAATCTGAAAAAACAGGAAAACAGAAAAAGTTTGAAAGAGAAGAACTTCTTCGCATCAAACATTTATCCGTTACATTTACCCAATATGACGGCTGGTTTTCAAGAAAAACACTGCCTGTGATCCGTGATCTGAGTCTCAGTGTTTCACGGGGAGAAATGGTAGCTGTGGTTGGTTCCAGCGGCTCCGGAAAAAGCCTTTTAGCCCATGCAGTCATGGGGTTCTGCCTTATAATGGAAAATGTGGGGAGATATTTATTATAAAGGCGAGCAATTGACCTCAAAGCGGATCAAAAAAAAAGCTGCGGGGCCATGAGATCGTCCTGGTTCCCCAGAGTGTTTCTTATCTGGACCCATTGATGAAAGTGGGAGAGCAGGTAGCAGGCGGGAAAGAACGGATCAGTTTGGAAAAAGCCGGAAGGCACTGGCCCGGTATGGCCTTGATAAAGAAGTGGATCATATGTATCCTTTTGAACTTTCCGGCGGAATGGCAAGGCGGGTGCTGATCGGAACAGCGGTGGTGGAACAGCCCCAGCTGGTGATCGCAGATGAACCTACGCCTGGGCTTCACATGGAAGCGGCCCTGCGGGTGCTGTCCCATTTCCGTGAGATCGCAGATCAGGGGGCAGGAGTGCTTCTGATCACCCATGATCTGGAGCTGGCGTTAAAAAAACAGCAGATAAGATCGTTGTTTTCTATGCGGGAACGGCTGTGGAAGAAGCGGATACCGTGGATTTTAACCGGGAGGCGGCTTTGCGCCATCCGTACACCAGGGCGCTGTTTCGGGCAATGCCGGAGCATGGATTTGCCCCGGAACCGGGGATCCAGCCTTATGTAAGAGATCTTCCTGAGGGTTGTCCCTATGGCCCCAGATGCCCCAAATATAAGACCGAATGCAGCAAAGAAGTTTCCTATGTGCCCTATCAGGGGGGACTGGTGCGCTGTATCTGTCCGGGAGATGAAAATGAGATCTTACCTGGAATATTATCGGGACCGGCGGGATTAAAGGGACAAATGACGTCAGAGCAAATAACGTCAGAGCAGATGGCGTCGGGACAAAGGTCCGGTGAATACAATGCATGGGGAAAGGAAGGCGTCAGCTTATGAGATTAGAAGCAAAAGACCTGTCTTTCCGCTATCATAAAGGAAACAGACAGATATTAAACCATGTATCTGTAAGCCTTGACAGCAGTGACCGGTTGGGGCTTGCGGCACCCAGTGGTTTTGGCAAGACTACGTTCTGTAAAATACTGGCCGGTTATGAACAGCCAGATGAAGGCCAGGTTTTACTGGACGGAAAGCCACTTTCGGAATATAAAGGTTACTGTCCGGTACAGCTGATCTGGCAGCATCCACAGGAGGCAGTCAATCCCAGACGAAAGATGAAAAACAGTTCTGGAAGAAGGCGGCGTATTAGATGAACGCTTGATCCATGGTCTTGGGATCGAGAAGGAATGGATGGAGCGGTATCCTGGGGAACTTTCCGGAGGAGAACTTCAAAGGTTCTGTATTGCAAGGGCATTAGGTGAAAAACCAGTTTTTGCTGGCAGATGAGATCACAGCCATGCTGGATCTGATCACACAGAGCCAGATATGGAATTTTCTGCTGGAGGAAGTACGGAGCCGGGAGATCGGACTTTTAGTGGTAAGCCATTCAGAGCCGCTGCTTCCAGCGAATCTGTACAGGACGGATCCAGTTGTAGAGTAGTTGCAGGACCTATATTAAAATCCTGCTGTCGGCAGATATTAAAAAGTATACAGATCCGGATATCGACAGAGTGTTTTGCCGGTGCCGGTGGATTTCTAATAGAATAATTGTGGATAAAAGGAGGAGCATGAAGCATGGATGTGCATAAGATGCTGGAACAGGTAAAAGCGGGCCAGCTGGATATTGCAGAGGCAGAGGCGAAGCTTAAAGATCTGCCTTATGAGGATCTGGGCTATGCAAAGCTGGACCATCACAGGAAACTGCGTTCCGGTTTTGGCGAAACTATTTTCTGCCAGGGAAAACCGGATCCGTACTTAAAAGAGATATTCCTGAAATTTTATGAAAGAGACGGGGAAGTTCTTGGAACCAGAGCCAGTCAGGCCCAGTATGAGCTGATCCGTTCTCTGGTACCGGCAGCAGTCTATGATCCTATTTCCCGCATTGTAAAGGTGGAAAAGCCGGATAAAGGAGCTTGTAGGCTGTGTGGCAGTATGTACCGGCGGCACAGCAGATATCCCGGTGGCAGAGGAGGCAGCCCAGACAGCGGAGTATTTCGGAACAAAGGTAGACCGCATCTATGATGTGGGAGTTGCTGGGATCCACAGGCTGTTAAGCCAGAGAGAGCGTATTTGCAAGGCAAACTGCATTATTGCGGTAGCAGGAATGGAAGGGCTCTTGGAACGGTGATCGCAGGTCTGGCAGACGCACCGGTGATCGCAGTACCTACATCTGTAGGATATGGAGCCAGTTTCCATGGTCTGTCGGCTCTTCTGACCATGATCAATTCCTGCGCAAATGGAATTTCGGTAGTAAATATTGATAACGGCTATGGAGCCGGATATATTGCAACACAAATAAACAGAATGGCGGTGAAGAAATAATGAAAAAAACATTATATCTGGAGTGTAATTCAGAATAAGCGGTGATATGACCGTAGGAGCGCTTCTTGATCTGGGAGCAGACAGAAAGGTACTGGAAGATGCACTGGCAAGTCTGGGAGTAGACGGCTATCATCTGCATTTTGGAACGACGGAGAAATGCGGCATCAAGGCATATGATTTTGATGTGCATCTGGAATATGAAGAGCAAGTACATGAGCACTGCCATGACCATGATCACGAGCATACTCACGATCATGGAGATCATGACCACGATCATGGAGATCATGACCACGATCACGAGCATACTCATGACCACGGCCATACCCACGATCACATGCACCCACACACCCACCGCAACCTCTACGACATTTACACCATTATTGACCGCCTGCAGTCTTCCGATAAAGTAAAACAGCTGGCAAGACGTATTTTTGAAATTGTGGCAGAGGCTGAGTCAAAGGCACATGGCCTTCCAATTGATCAGGTACATTTCCATGAAGTAGGCGCCATCGACTCTATCGTTGATATTATCAGTACTGCAGTCTGCCTGGATAACTTAGGCATTGAGAAAGTCATTGTTTCCCCACTTGCAGAAGGTCAGGGCTATGTAAGATGCCAGCATGGCACCTTGCCAGTTCCTGTACCGGCTACAGGGAATATTGCACAGGCATATGGCCTGAAGCTGCGCTTTACAGAAACACCGGGAGAAATGGTCACACCTACCGGCGCGGCGATCGCAGCAGCACTGAGCACCGGTGCTTCCATGCCAAAGAACTATCGCATCGTAAAGATCGGTATTGGTGCCGGAAATAAAGGATTTTGACCATGCAAACATCCTTCGTGCCATGCTCATTGAGGAAGAGGAAGAAGAAAAAACAGACGGCTTAGAGCTGTTAGAGACCAATTTAGATGACTGCATAGGAGAAGCACTGGGATATACCATGAACCTGCTGTTAAAGGCCGGAGCAAATGACGTATGGTATACACCAATCTATATGAAGAAGAACCGCCCGGCTTATATGCTTTCTGTATTATGCCGTGAAAGCAACCGTGAGGGTATGGAAGACATTATCTTTACCCATACCACATCCATTGGCATTCGTCGTTTCCCGGCAGAGCGCACTGCCTTAGACCGCAGAAAGATCCAGGTGGAAACAGCCTATGGAACAGCGGATGTAAAGGTTTGCAGCTATAAGGGAAAAGAATTACTGCTATCCGGAATATGACAGTGTTTCTGCATTATGTGATAAACAGGAAAAGGCTGATTTTAACACGGTTTACCAGGCAGCAGCAAAAGCGGCGAAAGAGCAGTTATAAAGTTATCAACCAACAGTATCAGATGAAAACGCTACATGCAAATGAAAACTGCTAACAGGAGATACAAACAGGGGCGCAGCAAAACAGATAACCGGGGAAGACAAACATTCATTACAAGACATACAGTAAAGGAGACCGGAACGATGGAAGGACAGAATTATTCAGTAAAAGAAAGACTGGAACAGTTAGAAGCACTGATGGGAAAGTACACAGCTGGCGGCAAAGACCTTTGCGTGGCTTTTTCCGGCGGTGTGGACAGCAGCCTGATCTTAAAGGCAGCAGTAAAGGCAGCTACGAAGGATGGCAGCAAGGTTTATGCAGTTACCTTTGACAGCCGACTGCATCCATCCTGTGATCTGGAGATTGCAAACCGCGTGGCAGCAGAACTGGGCGGTGTCCACAAAGTGATCCATGTAAATGAACTGGAACAGGAAGCCATCCGAATGAACCCGGTGAACCGGTGTTATCTGTGCAAAAAGCATCTGTTTGTAAATTTAAAGGAAATGGCAAAAAGCCTTGGTGCAGAGACTGTTATGGATGGAACCAATGAAGATGACCACCATGTATACCGCCCGGGCATCCAGGCATTAAAAGAGCTGGGAATCGTCAGTCCATTGGCAGAACTGCACATTACCAAGGCAGAGGTAAAGGCCATGGCAAAAGAGTGGGGCATTTCCGTAGCATCCCGCCCTTCAACCCCATGTATGGCAACCAGACTGCCGTATAACACTCCCATCGACTATGATGTAATGAAGCAGATCGAAGTAGGCGAAGGTTATTTAAGAGAGCTGTTAGGCGGAAATGTGCGCCTGCGTCTTCATGGAAATGTAGTGCGTATTGAAGCAGATAAGACTTCATTTGGAAAACTGTTAGAGCATGGAGATGAGATTGTAAAGACATTAAAGAATCTTGGTTTTGTTTATATTACCATGGATCTGGAAGGCTTCCGTTCCGGTAGTATGGATGTTGGCCTGGATAAATAACAGAAGCGGACAAGCAGGCATGTCGGCTGCATATGGTCATATGAATGCATGAACAGTAGAAGAATAGTAAAAAGCTCCCAACCCAATGATTTTGGGCGGGGAGCTTTTGTTGCTTTGCTTAGTGTGTAGCACCCTCAGCAGCTACAATATCGCTCTCATTTTCACCAATAGCAGCGATGGCAGCCTCAATACCTCTTGCAATATCCTGTAAATTCATGGATGGTGCAGCCGGGCGGTTTACGACCTGGCTTGGGATAAATGGAACGTGCATGAAGCCGCCACGGACTCCCGGATAGTTCTTAGCCAGAGTGTAGAGAACACCATACATCAGGTGGTTGCATACAAAGGTTCCTGCGGTGTTGGAAACGCTGGCAGGAAGTCCGGCATTTCGCATATTCTGTACCATAGCCTTAATTGGAAGAGTAGCAAAATAAGCAGGAGCACCGTCTTCAAAGATCGTCACATCAATAGGCTGATTGCCTTCGTTGTCTTTGATGCGGGCGTCATCTAAGTTGATGGCAACACGCTCCGGTGTCAGGTCAAAGCGGCCTCCGGCCTGTCCTATACAGAGAACAGCGTCCGGTCTTTCTGCCTCAATAGCTTTTGCTACTTTATCAATGGATTTGCCGAAAACAGTAGGTACTTCCAGTTTTACTACCTGGACAGATCCAACGGTATCGGAAACCAGTTTTACAGCCTCTAAAGCAGGGTTGACAGGCTCTCCGCCAAATGGATCAAATGCAGTGAGAAGAAGTTTCATAGTATATCATCCTTTCTGAAAAAATTGTTGAAAATTATTTCCCAAAATATCCCAAAATATTTTGAGATTTACCCGGTAAACTTCGTTAAATATTAGATATAGTTTATGCATTGTATACAAAAAAGAACAATATTTTAACGAAATGCCAGAGTATACATTAATACAATGTGAACAGCGAGCATTACCAGTGCAACCGGCAGCTGGCTTAAGATAACAATGTATTTGTTCTTTGTTTCAAGAAGAGCTGCAGGCAGAATGTTAAAGTTAGCTGCCATAGGAGTCATTAAAGTACCGCAGTAGCCAGCAGTCAGGCCGAGAGCCCCTACAACCACCGGGTCAGCGCCCTGTGCGATGAGGAATGGGATACCGATACCTACAGTGATAACAGAGAAAGCGGCAAAACCATTACCCATGATCATGGTAAATAAAGCCATTGCGATACAGTAAACGGCAGTAGCTGCAAACAGATTTCCGGCCGGGATAATGGCACTTACGCCCCCTGCGATCACATCGCCAACACCGGCAGCTGTAAATACAGAGCCAAGTGCTGCTAAAACCTGAGGAAGGATACCGGTAACACCTACATTGTCAGTAAGACGGGTACAGTCTTTTACCGCATAAACAGCCTTTGGCCTGAAAAAGATAAAAGCAGTGACCAGGGCGATGGAGCCGGAGATACCGATAGCATTATTGGCACCAAGTACCTTTAAGAAAGTAGCAACTAAAACAGCGCTGACAGCCAGTACCAGCGGTGGGATAAATACGCTGTAGCCCAGTCTGTCAGCAGCAGCACGGGTTTCTGCCTCTTTTGGCATATCGCTTTTGCTTGGGGCTACACGTTTAAATGCAGTAAGGATGGCTAAAATACAACGCACAGACCTGTGATCCATTTTGGAAGATAAGGTCCTGCAATAAAGGTAAATGCAAGGATGAACCAGAAAAGAGCAGTTGTAGTTCTGTGAGCACAGCTTTCATCTTTTAAAGCCTTCATACCCGTTGCGATAAAGATAAGTCCGATGATGCAGTAGAAAACTTCCGCAACAATGGTGCTTATGTTCCAGGTCATATTATTTATCCTCCTTTGCAGCTTTGGATGCCAGACGGCGTTTTAAGATCTGGTCAAAGATCAGGGCGTAGATCACGCCTACTACAGCAGAAATCACGGCGATCGGAACAGACTGGCCTGCGATCTGGAGTGCGTCTACAGGATAGCCCTGTTCGCTTAAGGTGGATACGATCAGAAGTGTTCCGGAAGATCCCATGAAACAGTTCTGTGCAAAGAAGTTGCCATAGTTTTCGCTTCCGGCGCACATTCCCTTGATCTGGTCTTCGGATTTCTCATCCAGTTCCTTATACTGTACAACTGCTGCCGCCTGGGCCATAGGATTGATCAGCGGGCGGATAAACTGAGGATGGCCGCCGATACGCAGGGGAGAAAGCAGAGGCAAAGGTACGGATCACCTGCCAGATGGCGATCAGCTTTCCTGTGGTCATGTTCTTTAAAGAACGGATAAAGTCCACTGCCTTATCTTTTTAAGCCATTTCGCTCACACAGTCCGATCACCGGCAGTGTAAGGATGAAAAGGGTGGCAGTACGGTTGGTGATAAATGCGGTGCCCAGTGTGTTCAGGATATCCATAGGACTCATGCCTGCAACCAGTCCGGTGGCAAGACCTGCCACAACGACTACAGCCAGAGTATCTAATTTAAGGATAAAGCCGATCACGACTATAAGTACACCAATTAATTTGATGATTTCCATAAATAAAAACCCTCCTAGTTAAAATATAGTATGGAGAATTGTAACATAATTATAATCTGCGGGCAAGGAGAAAGGCCTGAAATCGGGGATAGAGCGGATATTGGGAAAAATTGTCAAAAAGAAAACGAAGAGTTTGTGAAAAAACGTAACGTCCGTTAGAGAATTGTTAAGACAAAACAAACAAAAAAGTTAGAATGTCTAAAAAATTGCAAACAATGCAAAAATGCCATTGCTTATTTATAGAATATCGAGTATAATCTATTCAAGTTGTACAAAATTCAAGGGATAATTTCGGTATTTCACGATTGTATTTATAAAAACAACAAAAAACACCCAGGTGTTTGATATACTATTGACAAGGAAAGGAAGATGGTCCATGAAAGACTGGCAGTATATTTTGAAAAATCTTTCACTACTCAGCCAGATGGGGATCTCCTTAGCGGCTCCGCTGCTGCTGTGTCTTTTTTATGCAGCTGGCTTAACAGCCGTTTTATGATAGGCGGGTGGATCTACATCCCTGGTTTTATCATGGGACTTGGGGTTCCTTTATGACGGCATATAAATTATATCTTGCCATTATGAAAACACAGAAGAAGAAAAAACAGAGAACATGAGAAAGCCTTTTAACAGGCATGTATGATCTGAAGACACATATGTGTGCAGCAGGGAGGTAGAAATATGAAGATCCAACCGGCAGTAAAGAAGGAAACAGGACATATCGCATGCTGGAGTGGTGCAGGTACGATCCTTATGATCGTTGCTTTTGCAGTCTGCCATAAACTTTTTCCAGATGCAGTACCATTTGATTACAAGGTAGTTCTTGGCGGTGTCATTGGTGCAGCTGTTTCTGTAGGAAACTTTTTTTATTATGGGACTTACGGTGCAGAAGATCGCATCCGGGGAACAGAGTGATGAACAGGCCTACAAAAGTATGAAAATAAGTTACAGATACCGTTCCATGGCCCAGTTGTTATGGATCGTTCTGGCAATGGTATTACCATTTGTTAATGCTGCGGCGGGCATTATACCGCTGTTTTTCCCCAGTCTGAGCATTAAGCTTATTAACATTCTGGGAATAATAAAAGCAAAGCCAAATTTATAAGAAAGGAGATGAAAATGCGGATATGAATTTTAATATTTCAGGTGCTGCGGTTTATTTCAGATTCCTACAGGGATACCCATCCTTGGCGATTTCCTGATATCCGAAACACTGGTAGTCAGCTGGATCGTAATGATACTTATTACGGGACTGTGTATCTGGCTCACCAGGGACCTGAAGGTAGAGAATATATCCAAACGGCAGGCAGTGGCCGAGATGCTGGTAGAACAGGCACAGAAGTTCGTAAGAAATAATACCGGCGGAACAAAGTTTGATAATCTGATCCCATTTGTGGCAGCTTTGTTTACGACCAGTGTAGTTTCCAATCTTATCAGCCTTACCGGTCTTAGAAGCCCGACGGCTGATCTTTCCACAGAAGCAGCCTGGGCAGTGGTAGTGTTCATTATGATCACTTCCAATAAGATCAAGGCAGGCGGCATCCTGGGATACTTAAAGGGATTTACCACCCCGATCCCAGCATGACACCTTTCAATGTTCTGTCTGAGCTGGCAACACCGGTAAGTATGGCGTGCCGTCACTTTGGAAATATTCTTTCTGGCGTTGTTATCAACGGGCTGATCTATGCAGCTTTGGCGGTAGCAACATCAGCGCTTCTTGGCTGGCTGCCAGGTGCGCTTGGACAGGTCTTAGGAAGCATCCCATTCCTTGATGTGGGTGTTCCGGCTATTCTGTCTGTCTACTTTGACTGGTTCTCCGGTTTCATGCAGGCATTCATTTTCAGTATGCTGACGATCATGTATATTGCAAATGCGGCAGAAGGTTAAAAAAACACGCAGTAGGAAAATCTTATCAAAGATATTATTCACATTATTCTAGGAGGAAATTTATTATGACAGATTTTCAGTTATTAGCAAAAGGTATTGCTTTAGCAGGTTGTGCTATCGGCGCTGGTGCTGCTCTGATCGCAGGTATCGGACCTGGTATTGGTGAAGGAAATGCAGTGGCAAAAGCACTGGAAGCAATCGGACGGCAGCCAGAGTGCAAAGGGCGATGTAACCAGTACCAATGTTTCTTGGCTGTGCGATCGCAGAGACCACAGGTATCTATGGTTTTGTAACCGGCCTGCTTCTGATCTTTGTGGCACCTGGTACTTTCATGAACTACCTGTCCTAATTTTTACAGAAACACTTACTGTTTCAAAGTCTGCATATAATATGTGAAGACTTCTGGTAAAAAACAGAAGGCGGTTTCCACAGACAGGAGGGTAGAAAGATGCGGGAAACACAGGATTTAGTAACGATCATACCGTGGACTTTCATTGCCCAGATCTGCAACCTGTTCATTCAGTGCTGGCTGATCAAGAAGTTCTTGTTCAAGCCTGTATGCGCGATCATCGAGAAGAGAAGAGCATTAGCAGACTCTCAGATCCAGGATGCGAAAAAGGCAAAGGAAGAAGCGGATGCCATGAAGGCTGATTATGAGGCTGAAATGGCAAAAGCAAAAAGAAACTGCAAATTCCATTCTCCAGAATGCCCAGAAGGACGCTGCAGCACGCAGTGAAGCCATGATCCAGGAAGCTCAGACACAGGCAGCCGGAATTAAGGCAAAAGCTGAGGCTGATATTGCCCAGGAGAAGAAGAAAAGCAGTTAATGACATTAAAAATGAGATCGGTGGCATTGCCATGGATATTGCTGGCAAGGTAATTGAACGCGAGATCTCAGAAGAAGACCATAAGAAGCTGATCGACGAGTTTATTGAGAATGTAGGTGAGGCATCATGACCAAGACCGCAAAGATCTATGGGGACAGTCTCTATGACCTTGCCGCAGAAGAAAAGCTGACAGAGGAGATACTTCCACAGATGGAACAGGTGGCAGTTCTTTTCAAAGGAGAACCCGGATTACCTGACCCTGCTTTCTGAGCCGTCCATTCCCAAAACAGAACGTGTAGGGCTGTTGGACAAGGCTTTTGAAGGACAGCTTTCCCTGTATCTGTTAAATCTACTTAAAACTGTTATGCGAAAGCGGCATGCTGCGGGAATACCGTGACAGCTGCAGACAGTTTAAGGCACGCTACAACGAGGATCACAACATTGCGGAAGCAGTGGTCACTACAGCAGTAGCCCTTACAGAAGCACAGGCACAGGCATTAAAAGAAAGACTGGAAAAAATCAGCGGCAAGACCGTCCTTCTTACACAGAAAACGGACAGCACCGTACTTGGCGGTATCCGTGTGGAGTTAGAAGGAAAGCAGCTTGACGGCTTAACCGTAAAGGAGCGTCTGTCAAGTCTGAAGAAAAAAAAAACGTTACGGAAATCATCGTATAAAGGATGTGAATGGAATGCAATTAAAACCAGAAGAAATATCCAAAGTCATCCGAAGCCAGATCAAGTATTATGAGAATGCGATTGGGCAGGATGAAACAGGTACCGTTCTGATGGTAGGTGATGGAATTGCCAGAGTAAGCGGCCTGACCAACTGTATGTCAGGAGAGCTGCTGGAGTTTGAAGACGGTACCTTCGGAATGGCCCAGAACCTGGAAGAAAACAGCGTTTCCGTCGTTCTGTTCGGTTCTGATCAGGGGATCAGTGAAGGACAGACTGTTAAGCGTACAGGAAAAGTAGTAAGCGTACCTGTAGGCGAGGCAATGATCGGACGTGTTGTAAATGCCATCGGCCAGCCGATCGATGGCGCAGGCCCTATTGAGACAACCGAATATAGACCGGTGGAATCACCGGCACCCGGCATCTGCGACAGACAGCCGGTTAAAGAACCATTACAGACCGGTATCAAGGCGATCGACTCCATGATCCCGATCGGTAGAGGTCAGCGTGAGCTGATCATCGGCGACCGTCAGACCGGTAAGACCACCATCGCTACTGATACCATTTTAAACCAGAAGGGCAAAGACGTTATCTGTATCTATGTTGCCATCGGACAGAAACGTTCTACTGTTGCCAGCCTGGTATCTGAGCTGCAGGCAGGCGGTGCTATGGATTATACCATTGTTGTTGCTGCAACTGCATCTGAGACAAGCCCATTACAGTACATTGCACCTTACTCAGGCTGTGCAATGGGTGAGTACTTTATGAATAAGGGAAAAGATGTGCTGATCATCTATGATGATTTAAGTAAGCATGCAGTTGCATACCGTGCACTTTCCCTGCTGATCCGTCGTCCACCGGGCCGTGAGGCTTATCCTGGTGACGTATTCTACCTGCACTCCAGACTTCTGGAACGTGCAGCGAAGCTGTTCTGATGAACATGGCGGCGGTTCCATGACCGCACTGCCTATCATCGAGACGCAGGCAGGTGACGTATCTGCCTATATTCCTACTAACGTCATTTCTATTACAGACGGACAGATATTCCTGGAGACAGAGTTATTCCATTCAGGAATCATGCCTGCTGTAAACCCGGGTATCTCCGTATCACGAGTTGGTGGTAACGCACAGATCAAGGCAATGAAGAAGGTTGCCGGAACCCTGAAACTGGTATACTCCCAGTACAGAGAGCTGCAGAGCTTCGCACAGTTCGGTTCTGACCTGGATGCAGATACCAAGGCACGTCTGGCACAGGGTGCACGTATCGTGGAAGTTTTAAAACAGGGAAGAAGTACACCTGTACCTGTAGAGAAGCAGGTTGCTATCCTGTATGCCGTTGTAAAGGGTGTCCTGACTGATGTTGCAGTAGAAGATATCCAGGCATATGAAGAAGGACTTTATACATTCCTTGACAGTGACGCACAGGGCGTAGCTGCTATGGAAGGTATCCGTACCACCGGAAAACTGGAAGGCGAGACAGAAGAGAAGTTAAAAGCTGCTTTAGCTGACTATACCGACCGGTTCTTAAAGACCAGATAAGAGTGATATCGGGTCCCCTGCTGCCTTCATTTTGGGGGCGCGGGGCTGATGATATGAATTATAAGGAGGGAACACATGGCTGCAAATATGAAAGCCGTGAAGCTCCGTATGAAGAGCATACAGAGCACCATGCAGATCACCAAAGCAATGGAACTGGTGGCATCCTCCAAGCTGCGTAAGGCAAAGGAACGGGCAGATGCAAGCCGGCCTTATTTCCACACTCTGGAAAACACACTGAAACAGATCGCTGCAGGCAACACAGACCTTTCTTCCTGTATATACAAAGAAGAGCAAAAACGAAAAATGGTGCTATGTAGTGATCGCAGGTGACAGAGGACTGGCAGGTGGATACAATTCCAACCTGTTTAAGGAAATGGAGAGCCAAACTGCCGGGAAAGACTACTGCGTACTTCCAATCGGAAAGAAAGCAGTGGAATATTACAAACGCAGGGGCATAGAACTGGTAACTGAAGAATTCGCAGAAGCAGGAGATATTTCTGTATCCGACTGCTTTGAGATCGCAGCCTTTATTGTGCAGGGCTTTTAAGGCCGGGAATTTCGGTCATGCAGCCCTGGGCTATACCAACTTTGTCTCCATGCTTTCCCAGAAGCCGGATGTATCATCCATGCTTCCGTTAGAAGACCTTTCAGGGGAAGAAAAGGATATGAAACAGATCCATTCCCTGATCTTATATGAGCCGGACAGCGAAACGGTGTTTGACGCCATCGTGCCGGAGTATCTGGCTGGTATGGTATATGGTGCCATGTGCGAGTCTGTTGCCAGTGAGCTGGCAGCGCGAAGGACTGCAATGGATGCCGCATCCAAGAATGCAGGAGAGATGATCGAACAGCTCAGCCTGTATTACAACCGTGCCCGTCAGGCCAGCATAACCCAGGAGATCACTGAGATCGTAGCTGGTGCAGAGGAGCCTTAAAGAGGAGATAGATATATGACAGAGAAAAACACATTGGAAAGGTGGTGCAGGTTACCGGACCGGTACTGGATATCCGGTACAAGGAAGGGGAACTGCCTGCATTGCTGAACGCGATTGAGATCGACATCAACGGTCAAAGCTGATCGCAGAAGTTGCGCAGCAGATCGGTGATGACGTAGTGCGCTGCATCGCCATGAGTTCTACAGATGGACTTGTGCGTGGTACAGACGCAGTAGATACAGGAAGCCCTATTACCGTACCTGTAGGCGATGAGTGCCTGGGACGTGTATTTAACCTGTTAGGCGATCCTGTAGACAATAAACCTGCTCCGGAAGCAAAAGAGCGCTGGGCTATCCACCGCCAGGCTCCTTCTTATGAAGAACAGATGCCTGCAACAGAGATCCTGGAGACAGGAATTAAGGTTGTTGACCTGATCTGTCCTTATGCAAAGGGTGGTAAGATCGGTCTTTTCGGTGGTGCAGGTGTAGGAAAAACAGTTCTTATCATGGAGCTGATCCACAATGTAGCAACAGCACACGGCGGACTTTCCGTATTTACAGGTGTAGGAGAGCGTACCCGTGAAGGAAATGACCTTTACGGAGAAATGCAGGAAAGCGGCGTTATAGATAAAACTGCCTTAGTATATGGTCAGATGAACGAGCCGCCGGGCGCACGTATGAGAGTTGCCCTTTCCGGCCTTACCATGGCAGAGTACTTCCGTGATGTTAAAATCAGGACGTGCTTCTGTTCATTGATAACATCTTCCGTTTCACCCAGGCTGGTTCTGAGGTTTCTGCACTGCTTGGCCGTATGCCTTCAGCCGTAGGCTACCAGCCAACACTGGCAACAGAAATGGGTGCTTTACAGGAGCGTATCACTTCTACCAAGAAGGGATCCATCACATCCGTACAGGCTGTATACGTACCTGCAGATGACTTAACTGACCCGGCTCCGGCAACTACATTTACCCATCTGGATGCCACGACTGTACTTTCTCGTGAAATCTCCAGCCAGGGTATTTACCCGGCTGTTGATCCTCTCGATTCTACCAGCCGTATCCTGTCCCCTGAGACAGTAGGCGAAGAGCATTATCAGGTAGCACGTTCCGTACAGAGAGTGCTGCAGCGTTATAAGGAACTGCAGGATATCATCGCCATCATGGGTATGGACGAACTTTCTGAAGAAGATAAGCTGACCGTATCCAGAGCACGTAAGGTACAGAGATTTTTATCCCAGAGCTTCTCCGTAGCAGAGCAGTTCACAGGTATGAAAGGCCAGTACGTGCCGTTGAAAGAGACTATCCGCGGATTTAAGAAGATCTTAGACGGCGAATGCGATGACATCCCGGAGAGCTGCTTCCTGTTTGCCGGCACCATTGATGACGTATACGAAAAAGCAAAACAGCAGCAGTAGAAGGGAGGAACAGGTATATGACAACCTTCCATTTACAGATCGCGACTATGGATGGAAATGTATTTGACGGTCAGGTACAGAGCGTATCCTGCCGTACCATCCACGGAGACCTTGCCATTCTGGCCCGCCATATGAATTACTGTACGGCTATTGGAATGGGAACCGCCCATGTGGTATTAGAGGACGGAACTGAGAGGAAAGCAGCCTGCATCGGCGGAATGCTGACCATGATGAACGGCGAATGCCGTCTGATCCCTACTACCTGGGAGTGGAGCGAAGATATTGATGTAGCCCGTGCCGAAAAGCAAAAAAGCTGGCAGAAGAAAAATGAACCAGTCTAGTATGGATGACAAAGAGGTAAAAGCTGGCAGAAGCAAAGCTTCACCGTGGATTGGTCCGTATTGGAACTGTAGGAAATAAAAGATTTAAAATAAAAGGCTTCAGGCTGATTTTAGGCAGTCGTGAGAATGTTAGTGTTCTCACGACTGTTTTTTCTTTTGGAAATATGCTATACTCTGAAGGTGGGTTTGCCTGCGTCAGCGCAGGGAACCTGAGTCTATAAGAAACCTCAAAAAGCACACATAAACGGAGAAATTCACCATGGAAACCAAACGAATTAAAATAAGTGACACAAAAAATATAAATGATGAAGAATTAAAAGAAGCCGCCCAGATTTTACGTGACGGCGGTCTTGTTGCATTTCCAACAGAAACTGTATACGGTTTAGGGGGAAATGCCTTAGATGAAAAAGCAGCAGGAAAGATATATGCGGCATAAAGGCAGGCCTTCAGATAATCCTCTGATCGCCCATGTATCCTGTGCTGCAGAAGTCACACCACTGGTAAAATATATCCCGGAAGCAGGAAAGAAATTAATGGATGCTTTCTGGCCAGGCCCACTGACTATTATTTTCCCAAAAGTGATATTGTACCTTATGGAACCACTGGTGGTCTTGATACAGTAGCGGTCCGTATGCCGGTAGACCCGGTTGCAAACCGTCTGATCGCACTGGCTGGTGTGCCGGTAGCAGCGCCAAGCGCCAATACTTCCGGCCGTCCAAGCCCTACTACTGCTGATCATGTATGGCAGGATTTAAACGGCAAGATCGAGATGATCATTGACGGTGGTCCTGTTGGGATCGGTGTGGAGTCTACGATTGTAGATGTCTCCGGTGATGTTCCTGCAGTTTTACGTCCAGGTGCTATTACCATGGAAATGTTAAAAAGATGTTTTAGGGGAAGTGACCATTGACCCGGCTATCTTAGGACCGATGGCAGAAGGCGTGCGTCCAAAAGCACCTGGTATGAAGTATAAACATTATGCTCCAAAGGCAGATCTGACCTTAGTAGAGCCTGCAAATGTGGCAGATGCCAGAAAAACAGGGGAAGCCGTTGCCATGACACAGGAACAGGTAAACGCTATGGTGAAAACTGTGTGGAAGCTGGCAAAAGAAAAAATCGATGCAGGTTGTAAAGTTGGTATCATCTGCACTGATGAGTCAAGATCCCATTATCCGGAGGGGGAGGTACGCAGCATCGGTGCCAGAAAGAGCCAGGCATCTGTAGCCCATAACCTGTATGCACTGCTTCGCGAATTTGATGATTTAAAAGTAGACTATATCTATTCTGAAAGCTTTACCCAGGATCATTTGGGACAGGCCATTATGAACCGTCTGTCAAAAGCAGCGGGATATCAGATCTATAAAGTCTGAGAAGAAAGAAAAACAGGATCTATGGAAATGAAATATACAGAAAAACAGACCTTAGCAGAAAAAACAGCCCAGAACCTTTTGGAAATGATCCAGGAGAAAGGTTACGGAGCGGGAGATAAACTACCTACAGAGGCGGAACTGGTGGAAACACTGGGGGTCGGGCGAAACACAGTGCGGGAGGCCCTGCGTATCCTTATGTCCCGGAATATCGTTACTATCCGTCAGGGATCAGGAACCTTTATTTCCGAGAAAAACGGGGTGGCAGATGATCCGTTGGCTTTTTATGATGGATGACAGACGCCAGCTGACCGAAGATCTGCTCCAGGCAAGACTGATCCTGGAACCGGCACTTGCTGCACTTGCTGCGCAAAATGGTTCAGAGGAAGAGATCAAAGACCTGGAGTACATTTTAGAAGAGCTGGAAGGACTGATCCGGGATAAAAAGGATTATTCCGAAAAAGACTCCCAGTTCCATGCCCAGATCGCAACCTGTTCCCACAACCGTGTTATGACCAATCTGATCCCGGTGATCACAGAGGGAGTACGTGTTTTTGCGGACTCTGTGGAAGAAACAGAATATGAGCAGACTTTATTATCCCACCGGCGTATTTTTGAAGCCATCCGGGATGGACGGGGGAGAAGATGCAAGACAGGAAATGTATTTTCATTTGATGTATAACCACAACCGGTACAGAAAAGAATAAGAGATGACCATGTATAGAAAAAGCGCGCCAATGGCGCGTTTTTGTTGTCTGATTATAAATATATTTATAGAAAATATCAATAAATAGCATATATTCACCAAATATATCAAAAGGACATTAATGGGAATTAATGGTAAAATAGTTGTACGTTGTATACAGGAGAAATACAGTGCAGAAACAAAAAGCAGGTAAAAAGAAAAATATATGTATTTGCAGTAGGGATGATCTTACTGTTCCTGATTGGAAAATATTCTGGCTGGTCGGGCGGCTGTTAAATGGGGATCTTACCCAGGCATTACAGCATAGAACAGTAGAAAATCTGCCTGCTGCCATTTTCATATATCTGGTGGTTACCGCAGTGGGAAGTGTAGCTTTCGCTTTGCCGGGGATCAGTTTGCAATCCTTGCGGGACTGCTGTTTGGTCGGTGTTGGGGACGATCTGCTGTACAGTTGCAGCTACTTTGGGAGCAGTTGCAGCTTTTCTCTTAGGCAGATATTTTCTGAAAGATACAGTAGGGGCAGCTGCCAGAAAAAATCCATATCTGCGCCGCTTACTGTTTGATGAAACAGGGAAAAAACAGATCTGGATCCTGATGATCACCCGGCTGGTTCCTTTGTTTCCCTATAATCTGCAAAACTTTGCCTATGGGGTAACAGACATGCCACTTAAAAACCTATGCGGTTGGAACTTTTCTTTTTATGCTTCCGGGAACTGCCATGTATACATTTGGAACAGCAGGTCTGGCAGATCCAAGTATAAGAAAAGCCTGTTTCCTTGGGGCCGCTATATTAGCGGTGGCAGTAACAACAGCAGGTGTCCTGTTAAAGAAAAAGTCCTTGCAGAACAGGAAAAAACGGATCTGAAAAATGGAGATGAGATGTGATGAAAGAGTCGGTCACAGGCTGTACCCACTGCGGCGTATGCACAGAAAACTGTGAGTTTTTAAAGAAATATGACCTAACCATCGGAGATACAGAAAAACTTTCCAAGATGGCATATCACTGTTTCCTCTGTGGAAAATGTTCCAAAGTCTGTCCCCAGGGATTGATGGACGGGAAATAGTACTCCAAATCCGAAGACACCGGGTAAAAGAAGCAGGCGGCAGGATACCTGAAAAGGGTTATGGGATGCTCCTGTGGGAGAAAGAAGATTATAAATTCCGCAGATACACAGGAACGGGAAAAACAGCATTGTTTTTCGGCTGTAACTTTCCTTCTTTTTATCCGGAGACTACCCGTTATCTGGGGAAACTGCTGGCAGAAAAAGCAGATGCATTTTCTGTATTTGACTGCTGTGGGAAGCCGATAGCGGAGCTGGGACTGGAAGAAAAAGAAACAGTGATCCTGGAACGCTTAAATAAAAAGCTCCTGGAAGCGGGGGTAAGAGAAGTGGTTATGGTCTGTCCAAACTGTTATGCTTTTTTGAAAGACAAACTTTCTGTTCGGTGATCAGCATTTATGAAAATTACAGGAACTGGGGCTGGGAAACAGGATCATGGAAGAGCAGAATATTTTCCTTCCATGTCCGGACCGTGAAAAGAGAGAACTTTTAAAACAGATCCGGCCATTTCTGACAGCAGAACCGAAGATCCTTTCAAGTGCAAACTGCTGTGGTCTTGGAGGCTGCGCAGCATTGAAAGAACCGGAACTTGCAGCTCAGATGGCAAAATCAGCAGGCAGTATACAGAATACAAGCGTGTATTGTGCCTCCTGTGCCGGAAATCTCACAAGAGCCGGCGGAAAAATATAAAACATCTGCTGGTACAGATCCTTGGAAGAGAAGAAGTGCCGGATGTAAGGCATTCTCTGTGGAACCGGGTTCGTGCAGGAAGATAGAAGAGGGAGAAAGTATGAAGAAGAATAAAAATAAATGGATCGAAAAGGTGATCCTGATCGTTTGCGTGGTAGCAGCTATAGCTGTATACATGGCAGTACCGTCCGGACACCAGGGCATGAATTGTGTTTTTGCCATGTTTGCAACCGGTGATTTTACCGTGCTTCGCGATTTTGTAGCGTCCTATGGAGCCTATGCAGCGGCATTATCTTTTCTGTTAATGATCCTGCAGTCCATTATCGCGCCATTGCCTGCATTTCTTATTACCTTTGCCAATGCAAACTTATTTGGCTGGTGGAAGGGAGCTATTTTATCCTGGTCAGTGCTATGGCAGGCGCAGCAATCTGTTTCTACATTGCAAGAATCTTAGGTCGTGATGTGGCTGAAAAGCTGACCAGCCGTTCCGGTCTGGCACAGATCGATACATTTTTTGAAAAATACGGAAAAAATACGATCCTGATCTGCCGTCTGCTGCCTTTTGTATCTTTTGATATTGTAAGCTACGCAGCAGGACTTACATCTATGTCCTTTTCCTCCTTCTTTATTGCAACGGGAATTGGACAGCTGCCTGCAACCATTGTTTATTCTTATGTAGGCGGCATGTTGACCGGCGGAGCAAAGTTATTTGTTACAGGGCTTCTCATTATCTTTGCCCTGTCAGCGCTGATCTTTATGATGCGCAGTATTTATATGGAACATATGAAAAAGAAAAGAGGATAAGAACATGACAAAAGAAGAAGTCTGTCAGTTGTTTATGGCCGGTATTGACTGTTCTCAGGTAGTGACCGGCGCATGTGCAGAAAAAATGGGAATGACCAAAGAACAGGCAAGGAAAATGTCAGCCTGTTTCGGAGGCGGAATGATGTGCGGGGAGACCTGCGGCGCTGTGACCGGCGCGTTAATGGTCCTTGGAATGGCATTTGGACACAGCGAGGAAAATGATGGTGATCAGAAAGGCATCATGGCAGGAAAAGTGGCTGAATTTAAGAAGCGTTTTCTGGAAAAATATCCTTCCGATATGTGCCGTGAGATCCTGAGACATGATATTTCAAAACCGGGGAAATGGATAAGGTGCTGGAAAAAGGCCTTATGTTTGATCTCTGTCCGCAGATTGTTCTGGATGTGCTGTCTATTTTAGAGGAGCTGGTGTAAATGAAACAGGCGCTGATCCTTTTTACAAGGATTCGGCACCGGGAAAGACAAAAACCCGGTTGATGCCTATTTTTCACCAAAGCAGTGCGCAAAGCTTCATACCTGTTTTCTGAAAGATATCAGTGAACAGTGCAGAAAAGTAAAAAGCAGATTGTTTTGTGTGCTATGCACCTGAAGACGGGGATGTGAAGGAACTTAAGGATATCCTTGGGAAGCAGAAAGAATATTTTCCACAGGCAGGAGAGTCCCTGGGGCAGAGGATGTATCACAGTCTGGAATATGTTCTGGGGCTGGGATATGACGTTTGCCTTCTTATGGGGACAGATATTCCAGAAGTCAGCAGCCCGGATCTGGAAAAGGCTTTTCAGGTATTGAAAGAAAAAGACGCTGTTTTTGGAAGAACGGCAGACGGCGGCTATTATCTGGTTGGTATGAAGCGGCCCATACCTGAGGCCTTTGGCTTAAAAGCAATATGGTCACAGCCATGTGTTTGAAGATACTTTAAAAGAACTTTCAGATGCAGGAATAAATGTTGGATTTACAACGAAACATCAGGATATGGATACGCCGGAGGACCTTCAATGTTACAGACAGCGGATGCGTCAGGACAGGAGACTTCAGAACAGCCATACAGGCCGGTATCTGGCAGCAAATGTAAAAATATCTGTGATCATCCCGGTCTATAACGAGGCAAAGACCATAGAAGCTATGAAAAAGCAGCTGTATCCCTACCGCTCCCGCTGTGAGATCCTTTTTTGTAGACGGAGGAAGCACAGACGGGACGCCGGAAATGATCGGACCGGATTTTAAACTGCTCCGTTCTGAAAAAGGGCGGGCCAATCAGATGAATCTGGGAGCAGAGGAAAGCCATGGAGATATCCTGTTTTTCCTTCACTGTGACAGTGAACTGCCTCCAAGACCATTAGAAGAGATCCGCCGGGTGATGAAAGACCACAGCGCGGGTTGTTTTGGGATCGCCTTTCATTCCGGGAATTTCTTTATGTTTACCTGCCGGGTCATTTCAATCACAGGATCAAGGACCGGAAGGTGATGTTTGGGGATCAGGGGATCTTTATTGACAGGAAGCTGTTTTTGCAGGCAGGAAAATTTCCGGTGATCCCGGTCATGGAAGATTACCAGTTTTCATTGACATTAAAAGAAATGGGAGTCCGGCTGGGAATGGCGAAAAAGCGGATCTATACATCGGATCGCCGCTTCCCAAAAAGGTACGATACCCAAATTAAAATTAATGTGGAAAATGAACCGGTTAAGAAAAATGTACCGGGATCATGTTCCCATAGAGAAGATCGACCGGTTATACCGGGATGTAAGGTAGGTGAGCCGCAGGTCATGGAACGGACGAAAGGATATAAAAGAATACATTCAAACAAAAGAGTACCGGGAAAGCCTGGGACTGCTGGAGCAGGTGACAGAAACCTATACCATGCTTGCCCAGGGAGAATACAACCGCAATTATACCTTTATTCATCCCATAACGGGACAGAAGCTGGTGCTGCGGATCAATTTTGGCAGCCAGATGCATTTAAAAGACCAGATCCTATATGAATACAGGGCATTGAAGCTGTTGGAAAACTCCGGGCGTACGCCAAAAGCTATTTATGCAGACGGAAGCTGCAAATATCTTCCCTATGGTGTTATGGTCATGGAATTTCTGCCAGGACATAGTCTGGATTATAAAACAGAACTGTTTTCTGCCGCAGGCTGTCTGGCAGATATACACAGTGTAAAAATGCCGGAAACCCATTCGCTGATCCAGCCAAAAGAACCTTTAAAAGCCATACTGGAAGAGTGTGAAGCCATGGTAAAGACCTATATGGAGTCAGAACTGGGGGGATGAGCAGAAAAAACGCAGGATACGCAGCCTGTTAGACCAGGGCTGGAAGGCAGTAGAAAGTTTAGAAACGGATATTCCCTATCACTGCTGTATCAACACAGAGTTGAATTCTACGAATTTTCTTGTTAATGACAGGAATGTTGATGGCAGAAGGATCAATGAGAATAGTGTTGGTGAAAAAACGGGTGACTGCATAAAAGACAATGAAAAAAAGCATATCTGGTAGACTGGGAAAAACCATTATATGGAGATCCGGCTCAGGATCTGGGACATTTTCTGGCGCCTACGACTACCTTCTGGAAAACAGATGTGATCCTGGATCAGGACCGGATAGATGCCTTTTTAGATACATATATAGAAAAAGTAAACGGCCGTTTTGATACTACAGGCTTAAAGGAGCGGACCTATATTTATATTCCGGTCACCTGCCTGCAGGGGGCATCACCTGGTGCGCTATGGCATGGGTACAGTATCAGCAGCCGGATAAAGAGATATTCAACCAGTCCACCTTTGATAAGCTGGAAGCATATCTTTCTGATGAGTTTTTAAGCCGGATCGAGAACATCTGGAACCGGTTTTAAACTATAAACAAATATATTTTTTATTCACAAGGAGGAACTTTATTATGAAGAAACAGTGGAGAGTTTTATTTTTAGCAGCAGCGGCAGCAGTCGTTATGTCAACCGGATGTGGCAATTCTGCATCTACACAGACCACAGCAGCAACAACTGCAGCTGAGACTACAGCAGCTGAGACCACAGCAGCAGAGGCAAAGGCAGAAGAGTCTGAGGCTGCAGCAGAGGTAACTTTCGGCGGAAACCGTACAGAAGAAGACATTGACTGGCAGTATGTAGATGGCAAAGACGCAGTTGCAGCAGTAGGCAGCGATGACGTTCAGTTCTTAGATGTACGTGATGATGACACCTATGCACAGGGACATTTAAAGGGATCCCTGCAGTGCGGATTAAAGGATTTTGAGAGCGCAGATGCACAGAAGGCAATGTACGAACTGGCACAGACCATGGACTCTTCCAAGCCTGTATACATTCTCTGCTACAGCGGTAACAAGTGTGCAAAGACAGCAATCGCTGTTATGAAGGACGCTGGTTTTGATACCAACGAACTGTTCATCATCAAAGACGGTGCAAAGGACAAAAGATGTAGCAGCAGCTCTGGTTACAGAATAATACCTGTGATCCGTCAAATTTATCTTTAAAAAGTAAAATTCAGCGAAAATATCAGCAAGAAGCAGCCTTACTCAAAATGGGTAATGGCTGCTTTTTTTGCTGCAATATATACTGAGAACGTATCAGAGATCCATTTGTTGACTATAGATTGAATTTATCCTATAAATTTACAAAGAAAATCAGAAATACATTGACTTATATTGTCATATATGATAAATATAAAATATATTCATGGGATGAATTTAAAGCAAAATAAAATGCTGAACACAGGAGGCAGGAAAATGAAGGAGATGTATGATGTTCTGATCATCGGTGGTGGCGTAGCGGGAAGTGCCATGGCCAGAGAATTGTCACGGTATCGTTTGAAAATCGGTGTGCTGGAGAAAAATCTGGACGTATGTAATGAGACCAGTGGCCGGAATTCCGGCGTTGTCCATGGCGGTTTTGCATATGACAGAGGAAGCTTAAAAGGCAAAACTTTGTGTAGAAGGAAATAAGATGATGGGAGATCTGGCAAAAGAGCTGGATTTCCATTTTATCCGCTGCGGTAAGGTGCTGGTAGGAAATACCGAGGAAGATATGGAGACCTTAAAGCGTACCATGGAGCAGGGAAAAGACAACGGAGCTACTAACCTGGAGCTGATCGATGAAAAACGCCTTCATGAGCTGGTTCCTGCAGTAGTAGGAAAATTTGCCATGTTTTCCCATAACAGCGGTATCGTAGATCCCTTTGGCTATACCATTGCCCTGGCAGAAAATGCCCATGAAAATGGTGTAGAATATCATTTTGGATGCGAAGTGACAGCGATCCGAGGAGGAAGATGATACATATGAAATCACCACAGCAAAGGGAAACTTTAAGACCCGCTGGGTAGTAAACTGCGCAGGCCTTGGCTGCGGCAAGATCTCTGATATGCTTGGGATCACCGGCTACCGCATCATTGGTTCCAAAGGGAGATTACATTATCCTGGATAAGCGTACAGGTCCTCTTCTTCCAATGCCTGTTTATCCAGTTCCAAGCAACACCTATATGGGAATTCATGTGACAAATACTACAGACGGAAATGTGATCATCGGCCCTAACGCAGATATGGTGACAGACTTTAACTATTACGGTGTACCACAGAAAAATATAGATTATCTGGCAGAAAGCGCTTCAGATCTGTGGCCATGTATCCATAAGGCAGATTATATCCGCAATTATTCTGGTATCCTTCCAAAATGGGTAGATGAAAAGGGTGTGATCCAGGATTTTAAGATCGAGATCAAAGACGAGATCGCGCCTCATGCATTAAACCTGGTAGGTATCGAGTCACCGGGACTGACAGCAGCAGTGCCCATTGCCAGATACGCCATTGAACTGATGAAGGAAAGAGAAACATTAGAGGAAAATCCGGATTTCAACCCGGTGAGAAAAGGAATCCGCCATTTCGCCCAGTGCACCAAAGAAGAGCAGGCAGAGCTGATCAAAGAGAACCCTGACTACGGCGAAGTGATCTGCCGTTGTGAAAAGGTGACAAAAGCAGAGATCCTTCAGGCAATTCACAATCCATTAGGCGTAGATACTATGACAGGTGTGAAATACAGGACCCGATCCATGATGGGACGGTGTCAGGGGGCTAGTGCCAGATGCGTATTGAACAGCTGATCGAACAGGAACTTGGCAAAAAAAGAGACAGAAGTGCAGTATGAGCGGGAAGGTTCTAATGTTTTATTTGGAAAAGTACGGGAGGTGTAACTGTGAACATGGAACATAAAACAGCAATGTGGGAAATAGAACAGGCAGATGCAGTGATCGTAGGCGGCGGCCCGGCAGGTCTGGCAGCGGCTGTACGCCTGTATGAAAACGGGATTACAGATATTCTGATCCTGGAACGTGAAAAACAGTTAGGCGGCATTTTACGTCAGTGTATCCATGATGGTTTTGGACTGGCCCGTTTTAAAACTACACTCAGTGGCCCGGAATATGCCCAGAAATTCATTGACCTGGCAAACGAAAAGAAGATCCGTTATCTTACTGATGCAACTGTTCTGGAGATTTCAGAGGATAAAGTGATCACAGCAGCCACTCCTGATGGTCTTGAAACAGTGGAAAGCCAAAGCTGTGATCCTGGCAATGGGATGTCAGGGAGCGCACCAGAGGGGCACTTGGCATACCAGGAGAGCGGCCAACTGGAGTGTTTACAGCAGGAGTTGCCCAGGCATATATGAACCTTTATAACCGTATGCCGGCAAAAGAAGTGGTGATCTTAGGTTCCGGTGATATTGGAATGATCATGGCCCGCAGACTGACCTTAGAAGGTGCCCATGTTAAGGCGGTTTTTGAGATCCAGCCATATCCAAGCGGCCTTCCAAGAAATATTGAACAGTGCTTAAATGATTACAATATCCCATTGTATTTAAGCCATACAGTTACAGAGATCCATGGAGATAAGCGTCTGACCGGTGTGACCGTTTCAAAAGTAGATGAACATATGAAGCCGATCCGGGAACAGAAGAGGAATACAGCTGTGATACACTGATCTTATCTGTTGGCCTGATCCCGGAAAATGAACTTTCCCTGGATGCAGGAGTAACACTGGATACAAGGACAAAGGGTGCTACAGTGGATGAGTATTTCCAGACAGAACGGCCGGGGATTTTCGCAGCAGGAAATGTGCTCCATGTTCATGATCTTGTGGATTTTGTTTCCATGGAAGCAGAAAAACTGGCAGATTCCGCAGCCCGGTATATCAAAGAGGGAAAACTGCCTGCATGTGAGATCCAGGTAAAGACTGATAAAATATCAACCATACCGTTCCACAGCGGATATCAGGAACAGAAGACTGCTGTCTGTCTCTGCGTGTAAACCGGCCGTTTAAGGACTGTGCTCTAGTTGTAAGCCAGAATGGAAGAGAAATCGCCCGAAAAAGATGAAAAAAGCTCTTCCGGCAGAGATGATCCATATAGATTTAAAAGCAGAAAAACTGGAAAACAAGGGAGATTTGGAGGTGAAGGTAGAATGACAAGAGAATTTACATGCATCATTTGTCCAAATGGCTGCGAAATAAGCGCAGATTATGAGATACAGGCAGATCAGTCTGTAGTGATCCACTCATTAGAGGGCGCCACCTGCAAAAGAGGAGCAGAGTATGTAAAACAGGAGCTGACAGATCCGAAGAGAAATATTGCAACTTCCGTACTGGTAGAAGGAGGAGAACTGCCGCTTGCCAGTGTACGCCTTACCGCCCCAATCCCCAAAGCACGTATTTTTGATGCAATGGCTGAGATCAGAAAATGCCGGTTAGCAGCGCCGGTGAAAGCGGGAACTGTTGTGATCAAAGGGATATTAGGTCTGGATGCAGATGTGATCGTGACCAAGAATGTGGCCAAGGCATAAATAGCGGTCGTTAATTTGCAGTGTAATGCAGGAATAGCAGTAATTCTATACACAGGAGCAGCTGATCCGGCTGCTCCTTCTTGCATTTTAAGGTCGTCTATTATATGATAATTATAAATATTTTTAAGAATTGCGAGAGTGCGAAGCACGCAGCAATCCGGTATCATAGTTGAAATTGATGCAAGAAGGAGAAATACAATGTCAGATAAACGTGTTGATTATATTACATGGGATGAATATTTTATGGGGGTTGCCGCTCTTTCCGGCAGACGGTCAAAGGATCCAAGTACCCAGGTGGGGGCATGTATTGTAAGCCAGGATAACAAGATCCTGTCCATGGGTTATAATGGTTTTCCAAAAGGCTGTTCAGATGATGAATTTCCATGGGGCAAGGAACATGAACTGGATGACCCGTACAATGCAAAATATTTTTATTCTACCCATAGTGAGTTAAACGCCATTTTAAACTACCGGGGGGAAGCCTTGAAGGGAGCAAGCTCTATGTCACCCTGTTTCCCTGCAACGAGTGCGCCAAGGCCATCATCCAGGCGGGTATTAAGACCATTATCTACGGTGGGGATAAATATGCCCACACACCGGCTGTAAAAGCTTCCAAGCGCATGTTAAACGCAGCAGGGGTACGCTATTATCAGTATCAGCCTACTGGCCGCAAGATTGAGATCGAGGTGTAAAATGAAGGTCCTTTTAGCTGCGATCAATGCAAAATATATCCACTCCAATCTGGGCATCTACAGCCTGAAGACCTATGGAGAGAAGATGTTAAAAGAATGGGGACTGGCAGAGGAGGCGAAAGTTTCTCTGGCAGAATACACCATTAACCACCAGATGGAGCAGATCCTTCAGGATATTTATAAGCGTAAGCCGGATGTCATTGGATTTTCCTGTTATATCTGGAACATTTCCTATGTGAAAATGATACTGGCTGATATAAAAAAGGTGCTTCCGAATGTGAAAATATGGGCAGGCGGCCCGGAGGTTTCCTATCACGAGAAGCTTTTTTGAAAGAAGAACCGGCAGTGGATCTTGTTATGATGGGGGAAGGAGAGATCACCTTCGCCCATTTTCTAAAAGGCGCTCCTTGAAGGAGAGGAGCTAAAACGGGTTCCTGGTCTTATGCTGCGAAATGCTGACGGCACTATTACTGATACAGGCTTTCGCCAGGTAATGGATATGAGCCAGATCCCGTTTCCCTATGCTTTTATGGATATGAAAGAACTGGAACACCGCATTATCTACTACGAAAGCAGCAGAGGCTGTCCTATTTTCCTGCGCCTACTGCCTGTCTTCCATTGACAAGAAGCTGCGCTTTCGCAGTCTGGACCTAGTGCTGCCGGAGCTGGAATGGTTCCTGCAGGCGAAAGTGCCCCAGGTAAAATTTGTAGACAGGACTTTTAACTGCAAAAAGTCCCATGCAATGGCAATCTGGCAGTATATAAGAGATCATGATAATGGTATTACTAATTTCCATTTTGAGATCGCAGCGGATCTGTTAGATAAGGACGAGCTAGATCTGCTTTCTACCATGCGCCCGGGACTGGTGCAGCTGGAGATCGGCGTCCAGTCTACCAATGAGAAAAACACTGGAGACCATCCGCCGGAAGACAGATATCGAAGAGATCCGCCAGATCACAGAAACCATTAACAGCTGGCACAATATCCACCAGCATCTGGATCTGATCGCAGGACTTCCATGGGAAGATCTGGAAAGCTTTAAACAGTCCTTTAATGACGTATATTCTATGGAGCCGGAGCAGCTGCAGTTAGGCTTTTTAAAAATATTAAAAGGCTCTTATATGGAAGAACTGATCCCGGACTGTGATCTGTTCTTTACAGTGCTGCGCCACCTTATGAGGTGCTGCAGACAAAATGGCTTTCCTATGGGGACGTGCTGGAATTAAAAGATATCGAAGAAATGACGGAAGTCCATTACAACAGCCGCCAGTTTACCTGTACTTTAAAAAGAACTGGAAAAGGAATTTAATACTCCTTATGAAATGTTTTCTTTTATGGCAGGCTATTACAACAGAAATCATCTTTTTGGTATCAGCCACAGCCGTATTGCCAGATACGAGATTCTCTGGAAAATAATACAGGAGAGATTGGAAAAAAATGGAAAATGTGAAACTCAGGCAATGGCAGAAAATGTTAACATTTCTGAAAAACTGGAATTATACCGGGATCTGCTAATGACTGACCTGTATCTTCGGGAAAATGTAAAGAGCCGTCCAAGTTTTGCAAGAGATTTAAGCAGTTCCAAAGACTTTGTCCGTGAATTTTTCCAGAGAGAAGAGAAAACACCGGAGCATTTATCTGGCTACGAAGGCTACGATTCAAGACAGATGGCAAAAATGGCCCATTTAGAGCCATTAAGAGATGGAACCTATCTGCTGTTTGACTACAAAAAGCGGGATCCATTAAGCTATAATGCCCGGACAGTCCGGGTTTAAGGGAATTTGTATCTCTGTGATAAACTGGGACTGGTCATGGGTGAGTCCGTAGTCGATGAGTGTCATTTCCAGTGCAAAACTTTTGGGCGCAAGTCCTTCGTCCTTAAAATAGGCCAGAAGCTTTTCATAAAATCCAGGCGCCTGTTCATGGCTTCCATGAAAACGGATAACAGCCCAGGTGATTTCCGGGATGTGAATGACCTGTCCTTTAATAGGATCATCCTCTTCCAGAATGATAAAAACAAAATCATAAGGTTTAAAGCGATGCGTCTTTAAAGACTCATAAAACAGCCCTACTCCTACTTTTCCAAGGAAAATAGAAGCGGGGCTGTTTCCTGTTCCATTTCACGGATGGAATACTCCAGATCCAGATAATTTTCCGGATTTAGCTGCTTTTTCATACAGGCCAGTTTAAGAGGAGCCTTTTTTTCTAAAAAAAGATCTCTCCTGGATGAGCAGAAAGTGCTCCCTGGATCTGGTTTAAACGGTTCTTTATCTGATGTTCGATCACAGCCAGTTCCTGCTGCTTTTTATGCACCTGCACCAGCTGCTTAGACAAAAGCTCCTGGATCCGCCCGGTATCCCTGTTATGGAGAAAATCCGCGATCTCTTCCAAAGGCATGTCCAATGCCCGCAGATAGCGGATGGTATTTAAACACTCAAACTGCCTCAGACTGTAATACCGGTATCCGGTGTCTGGGTCCGTATATTCCGGCGTTACCAGTCCCGTCTTGTCATAATGGCGCAGCAGGCTGATGCTTAAATGAAACAGACGGGCCACTTCGCCAATCTGGTATAGATCTTTCTTTGACTGCATATTTTATCCTCTTTTATCCTCTCAAACATTATATGTCCTCTCAGAGTCTTTCATGCACCTGCTTTTCCGGCCGATTTTCCGGCAGCGCCCCCGAATTTCATCAACGTACGCACCGCGTATGCCTCAGAAATTTGGGTACAACTGACAAAAAATCTCCTCGCAAAATCAGATACAGAAAAACACCGAGAGAACATTTACCTTTCCACATTTTCCTTTATTATAGACACAGGAAATGGAATTGTAAAATGCAAAACAGGAAATAAAACTGGAAGCGGAATAAAAGCGAAAGAAAAGTAGAATTAAAGGATAAAAAGATATGATCAAAATGACAGCAAAATTAAAAAGAACGGATCTTTCATATATTATCAGCTTTAGACAAAGAATATGGTACTGACTTCATCTGCTATTTAAACTACGAGACCCCATGGCAGCTGCTCATTGCGGTGATCTTAAGCGCCCAGTGTACAGATGCCAGAGTGAATATTGTAACAGCCGATCTTTTTAAGAAATATCCGACCCTGGAAGATTTTGCAGCGGCTGATCTAAAAGAACTGGAACAGGACATTCGTTCCATTGGATTTTATCATATGAAAGCCAAAAACATTATCCAGTGTGCAAAGCGGCTGGTGGAAGAGTATGGCGGTATTGTGCCGGAAAAAATGGAAGACCTGCTTACACTGGCAGGTGTAGGCCGGAAAACAGCCAACGTGATCCGGGGAAATATTTACCATGTGCCAAGTATTGTAGTAGATACCCATGTAAAGCGCATTTCCAGGAAGCTGGGGCTTACAAAAGAGACAGAGCCGGAAAAGATCGAGTCGGATCTGATGAAGATACTTCCGGAAGATCACTGGATTCTCTGGAATATCCATATCATTACTTTAGGGCGGACCATTTGTACTGCCAGAAAGCCGGACTGTGGAAACTGCTTTTTAAAACAGTGGTGTCCCGCCTGTGAAGTGCCGGCAGTTTTCAAAGAAACAAAAAAATAGATTAAACAGGAAAATGTAAAATCACAAAACTTCTGACATAATAGAAAGGAATACGTCGAAATGACTGACTCATACATTGCCCTGGACTTGGAAACCACAGGTCTGGAGCCGAAGAAAGAGAAAATAACGGAGATCGCAGCCTTAAAAGTAGAGCATGGACAGATCACAGGCCGTTTCGTAACTCTGGTAAATCCAAAACGGCCGCTGACAGAAAGGGTCGTGGAATTAACAGGCATCACCGATGACATGTTAAAAGATGCTCCTGTAATCGATGATATTATAGGGGAAGTGCTGGGATTTATTGGAGATCTGCCTCTTTTAGGCCACAACATCCGCTTTGATTACAGTTTCTTAAAACAGGCTGCAGTGAATCAGAAAATGGAATTTGAATGTGAGGCAGTGGATACACTGAAATTGTGCCGGAAACTGATGCCGGAGCAGGAAAAGAAAAATCTGGGAAATGCCTGTACCTATTATAAGATCGAACAGCCCCTGGCGCACCGGGCAGAGGCCGATGCATTATCCGCCCATTTCCTTTATCAGAAGTTGGTTGCCCTTCATGGAGAAGACCAGCCAGAAGTTATTTGCGACAATGCCTTTAAATTGCCGGATGAAGCGACAGCAGCCGGCAACGAAAAGACAAAAAGAATACTTGCAGGATTTATTAAAATGTCATAGAATAAACATAACTGTGCAGTTAAACGATATAAGCCGGAGCGATGCTTCCAGGCTGATCGACAAGATCATCCTCCAGTACGGACGGGTGAAGCCACAGAATAAATGAGGTGATAAAATGTTAAATATGAGAGACCCTAAAGTAAAGAAGATCATTTCTACTGTTATTGTTGTGATCCTGGTACTTGCCATGATCGTGCCAATGGCGCTGAGCGCACTGATGTACTAATTAAATGCTGAACTAACTTAAATGCAGCACTGATTAAAACGGTAAAAGATTTAGGAGAATTTATGGGAAACAGGACATTAAAAGCAGGCCTTTTTGCAACGCTGGCTGCCGGGGCTTTATGGGTGCTTCCCATGAGTGCATGGGCGGCACCGGTATTTCCTGAAGGTATCAGCGCAGACGGGGAAAGTCTGGCTGGAAAAACCTGGGAAGATGCCCTGCATACAGCAGAAGAAAAAGTGAAAGAACAGGCGGGTATGTCTGTAGCCTTAACTATTGAGGACAAAAAAGCAGAAACCACAGCCGGGGAACTGGGCATTCACTGGAGCAATCAGGATGAAGCCGAAAAAAGAGTTAAAAAGCTATGTAGGTGGAAGCCTGATCCGTCAATATATGAACAAAAAGGATCTGGAAAAGACACCGGTGGATGTTACGGTCCAGACAGCAGCGGATCCAGATAAGATAAGAGATTTTGTAGATACCCATTGCGACGGAGTACTGGCACAGCCTCAGGATGCGTCTATCCGCAGAGAAAACGGAGCATTTGTGATCACAGAGTCTGTTTTAGGAAAAGTCGTGGATGCAGATGCCACGGCTTCCGCTTTAGATACAGCTTTTGAGGGATTAAAAGACTCTAATGGTGAGATCTCTGTCCAGGCAGTGATCATAGAAGAGCAGCCAGCTATTACTTCCGATGATCTTAAGACCATAGAAGATGTTTTAGGAACCTGTACCACCGACTTTTCCAGCAGCGGCGCGGCACGTTCCACTAATCTTGCAGTTGGTGCGGGAAAAGATCAACGGCCGTGTGCTTATGCCTGGGTGAGGTGATCCGGTTATGAATGTTTACAGCCGTTTACCATCGAAAATGGTTATAAGACAGCTGCAGCCTATGAAAATGGCCAGGTAGTGGACAGTATCGGCGGTGGTGTCTGCCAGATCGCTACTACACTGTATGATGCGGCACTGCAGGCGGAAATGGAGATTGTCCAGAGACAGAACCATTCTATGATCGTAACTTATGTAAAACCATCTATGGATGCTGCTATTGCAGGCACTTATAAAGATATTAAAATTAAGAACAATTACAGCACACCTGTATATATCGAAGGATATACATCTGGAAAGAAGCTGACTTTTACTCTCTACGGAAAAGAGACCAGACCTTCTAACAGACAGGTAGAATATGTTTCAGAGACCTAGGCACGACTAATCCAGGAGAGCCGCAGATGATCACGGATAAGAGCCTTGCACCAGGTGCAAAGGTGAAAGTACAGTCTGCCCATACCGGATATAAGTCCAGACTCTGGAAGGTAGTGACGGTAGACGGCGTGGAACAGGAGCGTACCCTTTTAAATGAGGATACTTACAATGCTTCCAAAGCCATTTACCGTGTAGGACCGGCCCATGCGGTACCTGCACCGGTACCAGAGCAGACAGCACCTGCCACTACACCTGAAACAGCAGAAAATCATACACCTGAAACTGCCCAGACAGAACCGGCTCAGACAGAGGCGGCTCAGACAGGCACATAATGAAGCGGTTACAGGAGAAAATGGCGGACCGGGAGTTGTTCCCACCACTGCAGCGCAGCCCGCGGGGGATAATGCTGGTGCGGAAAGCCCGGCCAGTCCCGCACAGGAGGAAAATCCATGAGAACAGCAGGACAGGGTCCGGGCGGATTTGAAAAAAGAGATGGCTTTATAAAGCCAGGTCAGGATCTGGTAGTGGCCGGATATGCCGGTATGGCCGGAGCCAGACTCATTTTCCAGAAAAAAAGGAAAAACTGGAAGGCCGTTTTGCACCTTCTTTTCTCAGATGTCTGGAAAAAAAGACAGCTACAACGTAAAAGAGTGGCTTGAAAATGAATTAAAAGCAGAAAATTGTCCGGTTACAGCCTGGGAATACGCAGGAGAAGGCGGTATTCTCACGGCAGTATGGAATTTATCCGGTATTTATAACGTAGGCGTAGACATTGATCTGCGCATGATCCCTATGAAACAGGCAGTAGTGGAAGTATGTGAGATCTTTGAGGTCAATCCCTACCGTCTTTTCAGTGAAAACTGCGTGATCTTAGCCTGTGACAGAGGCGGCCAGATGGTGCGAAGCCTCAGCGCACAGGGGATCCCTGCAGCAGTGATCGGCAGCGCAGAAAAGGGAATTGCCCGTGTTATACGCCACGGAGAGGAAACAGCCGGATATTTAGAGCGGCCAAGAGCCGATGAACTGAGCCGTATTGACGGCAATACCATATAAGAATATATGATTTTAATATTGTGATTTTAATATTGGAGGAAGTTATCATGAGAGAAAAAATTCTGGCGGTGATCGAAAAAAACAGCAGGATCGATATAAAAGACCTGGCGGTATTACTTGGTGAAAGTGAGATCGCAGTGGCCAATGAGATCGCGGAGATGGAAGAAGGAACACATTATCTGCGGATACCACACACTGATTAACTGGGATAACACCAGCGAAGAAAAAGTAGTAGCTCTGATCGAAGTAAAAGTAACTCCTCAGAGAGGTATGGGCTTTGACAAGATAGCAGAGCGCATATACCAGTATAATGAAGTAAACGCTGTATATCTGATGAGCGGATCTTTTGATTTTACCGTATTTATCGAGGGAAGGACCATGCGCCAGGTAGCACAGTTTGTATCTGACAAATTAGCTCCTATGGAGTCAGTATTAAGTACAGCAACTCACTTTGTATTGAAAAAATATAAGGATCACGGCACCATTATCAGCGAGCCGGTCCAGGATGAAAGGATGCTGATTACACCATGAGAAACCCCTTATCTGATAAAATTGTAAACATACCGCCCTCAGGCATCCGCAAATTTTTTGATATTGTAAATGAAATGGAAGGCGCTATTTCCTTAGGTGTAGGCGAGCCGGATTTTGAAACACCCTGGCATATACGGGAAGAAGGCATTTATTCCCTGGAAAAAGGGCGCACATTTTATACCTCCAATGCAGGCTTAAAGCAGTTAAAGGATGAAATATGCAATTACTTAAAGCGCCGTTTTGAAGTAACTTATGACCCGGATACAGAAGTTATGGTAACAGTGGGCGGAAGTGAAGCCATCGACCTTGCCATGCGTGCCATGTTAAATCCGGGAGATGAAGTACTGATCCCACAGCCAAGCTATGTTTCCTATCTTCCATGTGTTACTCTGGCAGACGGTGTTCCGGTGATCATTGAACTGGAGGAAAAAGACCAGTTTAAGCTGACTCCTGAGAAGCTGCTGGAAAAGATCACTGACAAGACCAAGATCCTGGTCCTTCCATTCCCTAATAACCCAACCGGCGCTATTATGGAAAAACATGAACTGGAAGAGATCGCAAAGATCGTCATTGAAAAAGACCTGTTTGTAGTAACAGACGAGATCTATTCTGAATTGACTTACCAGAGAAAACACGCTACTATTGCAGCATTTCCAGGCATGAAAGAGCGTACCGTCCTGATCAATGGTTTTTCCAAGTCCTATGCTATGACCGGCTGGCGTCTTGGATATGCGGCAGCGCCAGACCTGATCTTAAAGCAGATGTTAAAGATCCACCAGTATGCTATTATGTGCGCGCCTACCACCAGCCAGTATGCAGCAGTTTCCGCACTGAAAAATGGTGATCCGGATGTAGAGATGATGCGTGAGTCCTACGACCAGCGCCGCAGATTTTTATTAAATGCATTCCGTGAAATGGGAATCGACTGTTTTGAGCCATTAGGCGCATTCTATACATTCCCAAATATCAGCCGTTTTGGTATGACTTCTGAGGAATTTGCTACTAAACTTCTGATGGAAGAGAAAGTAGCTGTAGTTCCCGGAACGGCCTTTGGCGCCTGCGGAGAAGGCTTTGTACGTATTTCCTATGCCTACTCCTTAAAGAGCCTGAAAGAGGCGTTAAGCCGTATTGAGCGTTTTGTAAAGCGCCATGATGGAAAGGCAGAATAAAAATATGATGAATGTTGTACTTTTAGAGCCGGAAATGCCCTCTAATACCGGAAATATCGGCCGTACCTGCGTGGCCACCAATACCAGACTCCACCTGATCGAGCCTCTGGGTTTTAAGTTAAATGAAAAAGCCTTAAAAAGAGCCGGGCTGGATTACTGGGATAAATTGGATGTACATGTATACAGCGATTACCAGGATTTTCTGGAGAAGAACCCGGATGCCCTGGGAAAATGTATTTTGCTACCACAAAGGCACATAAAGTCTACTCAGAAGTAGACTACGAGCCGGACTGCTATCTTATGTTTGGAAAAGAAAGCGCCGGTATCCCGGAAGAGATCTTAGTGGAAAATGAAGATCACTGCGTCCGCATCCCTATGTGGGGCGAGATCCGTTCCTTAAACCTGTCAAATTCCGTGGCAGTGGTGCTTTACGAGGCCCTGCGCCATAATGATTTTGAAAAAATGGCATTAGAAGGCCAGCTTCACCACATGAAGTGGAAAGACGGCTGGGAACAGAAGTAAATGAACCAATTGTCCTCCTGCGTTTGCAGGGGGACTTTTGTGTCTGTAAACATTTAAGGGCAAAAACTTCCGCATAATCAGGCCTTTGTCTACATAGTCTGTAAAAGCAGTAAAAGATAGTTTAAGTGAAGATCATGGAAAACTGTAAATGTGGTCAGAGGTTTGAACTTGGTGGGAGGGTTAAAATGAATGAAAGATACCAGGAGGTTTTAGCGCAATATGAAATGGAAGTCCTATCTGTAAGAAAAGGCCGGGGTTCCTGGATCTGCGAAACAGATAAGGGTTTGAAACTTTTGCGGGAATATAAGGGGACTGTGCGCAGACTGGAATTTGAAGATCAGGTATTGGAATGCCTGGATACCAGGGGAAGTCTCCGGGCAGATCAGTATGTACGTAACCAGGAAGGAGCTCTTTTAAGCAAAGCCGGGGATGGAACAGGTTATATTATGAAAGAATGGTTTTCTGACAGAGAATGCAATATAAGGGATAATTATGAGATCCGTCTGGGGATATCCCGTCTTGCCATGCTTCATGGGCAGCTGCGCAAGATCCAGCCAAGAGAAGAATGGAATATGGGTTCTATCTTTATAGAAAGCCTGGAAAAAGAGCAGGAGCGCCATGTAAAGGAAATGAAGCGGGCCAGAAATTTTATCCGGGGCAAACGGGGAAAGACGGAATTTGAACTGTGCGTTATGGACAGCTTTGACTATTTTTTTGAACAGGCCAAAGAAGCCGTAAGGCAGATGAACAGCCTGTTTCCAGAAAACGGGATCACTGACAGGCTGGAAGCCGCGGAACTGGCGCCGGAAGGATCCGGGGGAAAATCAGGGCTATCTCTGTCACGGCGACCTGGACCAGCATCATGTATTAATGGGGAATGGCTATACAGCGATCATTGAATATAACCGCATGCATCTGGGAGTCCAGGCAGAAGATCTGTACCGCCTGATGCGAAAAGTAATGGAAAAACACAGCTGGGACTGTGATCTTGGCATATCCATGTTAGACTCTTATGAACGGGTTCGCCCTATGGATAAGAAAGAGCGAAAATGCCTTTACTATATGTTCCTGTTTCCGGAAAAGTACTGGAAGCAGCTGAATTTTTATTATAATACCAATAAAGCATGGATCCCGGCGAAGAGCACGGATAAGTTAAAGAGCCTTAAAAACCAGGAAGGTGCCAGAGGACGGTTTTTGAGTAGGCTGGAAGCCGTATTAATGAGTTAGAGGATCATATGTATGAAATGCCCTGAAAAGTCCTTAAAATTCGGGGCATTTTTATTGTTGACTTTTTGTTATTGTTTAAATTACTTTTAAAAAAAAATTTTTATAAAAAGTTTTGACAAAAATTTGCTAATATAACAGCAAATGTTTCGAAAGAAACAAAAAATAAATTAAAAAAGTTGTTGACAAATGAGAAACAACCGGTTATAATAAATAACCGTTGCAGCAAACAAGTCTGACAACGAAATGAGAACCTTGATAATTGAAGATTAAACAGTATGTAAAACCCTGAAAATTCAGAAAATAAAAGGTCTGGTTTAGACCTTTGGATTTGAGAAAATTCAGAACAAAAACCAAGTAATGAAGGTTTAGGATAATTAGCCAAGCTAAGTAATCCGAACTTCGATCAACTTTTAACATGAGAGTTTGATCCTGGCTCAGGATGAACGCTGGCGGCGTGCTTAACACATGCAAGTCGAGCGAAGTGGTTTAAGTGAAGTTTTCGGATGGATCTTAGATTGACTGAGCGGCGGACGGGTGAGTAACGCGTGGATAACCTGCCTCACACAGGGGATAACAGTTAGAAATGACTGCTAATACCGCATAAGCGCACGGTACCGCATGGTACAGTGTGAAAAACTCCGGTGGTGTGAGATGGATCCGCGTCTGATTAGGTAGTTGGTGAGGTAACGGCCCACCAAGCCGACGATCAGTAGCCGACCTGAGAGGGTGACCGGCCACATTGGGACTGAGACACGGCCCAAACTCCTACGGGAGGCAGCAGTGGGGAATATTGCACAATGGGCGAAAGCCTGATGCAGCGACGCCGCGTGAGTGAAGAAGTATCTCGGTATGTAAAGCTCTATCAGCAGGGAAGAAAATGACGGTACCTGACTAAGAAGCCCCGGCTAACTACGTGCCAGCAGCCGCGGTAATACGTAGGGGGCAAGCGTTATCCGGATTTACTGGGTGTAAAGGGAGCGCAGACGGCGATGCAAGTCTGGAGTGAAAGCCCGGGGCTCAACCCCGGGACTGCTTTGGAAACTGTATGGCTAGAGTGCTGGAGAGGCAAGCGGAATTCCTAGTGTAGCGGTGAAATGCGTAGATATTAGTAAGAACACCAGTGGCGAAGGCGGCTTGCTGGACAGTAACTGACGTTCAGGCTCGAAAGCGTGGGGAGCAAACAGGATTAGATACCCTGGTAGTCCACGCCGTAAACGATGAATACTAGGTGTTGGTGGGCAAAGCCCATCGGTGCCGCCGCAAACGCAATAAGTATTCCACCTGGGGAGTACGTTCGCAAGAATGAAACTCAAAGGAATTGACGGGGACCCGCACAAGCGGTGGAGCATGTGGTTTAATTCGAAGCAACGCGAAGAACCTTACCAAGTCTTGACATCGTAGCGACCGGAACTTAACCGTTCCTTCCCTTCGGGGCATCATAGACAGGTGGTGCATGGTTGTCGTCAGCTCGTGTCGTGAGATGTTGGGTTAAGTCCCGCAACGAGCGCAACCCTTATCCTCAGTAGCCAGCAGTAAGATGGGCACTCTGTGGAGACTGCCAGGGATAACCTGGAGGAAGGTGGGGATGACGTCAAATCATCATGCCCCTTATGATTTGGGCTACACACGTGCTACAATGGCGTAAACAAAGGGAAGCGATAGGGTGACCTGGAGCAAATCCCAAAAATAACGTCCCAGTTCGGACTGTAGTCTGCAACCCGACTACACGAAGCTGGAATCGCTAGTAATCGCAGATCAGAATGCTGCGGTGAATACGTTCCCGGGTCTTGTACACACCGCCCGTCACACCATGGGAGTCAGCAACGCCCGAAGTCAGTGACTCAACCGCAAGGAGAGAGCTGCCGAAGGCGGGGCAGGTAACTGGGGTGAAGTCGTAACAAGGTAGCCGTATCGGAAGGTGCGGCTGGATCACCTCCTTTCTAAGGAAATGAGTAGGGGTTTTATATACTGTTTAGTTTTCAAATCGAGGAAACTTGAAGAAAACAAAATATTTCCGGTGGCGATGCGCTTAGGGGACACACCCGTTCCCATCCCGAACACGATGGTTAAGACCTAAGCGGCCGATGGTACTATACTGGAGACGGTATGGGAGAGCAGGTGGCTGCCGGATCTACAAAAAACAAAAACCACTCCAGAGAGTGTTTTATATAGAACGGACATGTTCCAATGGGCCTAGATAAAGGCGAAGCCTGTGATGCGAGAGTGGAAAGAACGTGTTAACCTGAGTCAGCAGGGAAGTGCTGTTCCATATAACTGGTTTTACCAGTGATCCGTGAGTTTAAAAGAGATTTGAGTTTGCAGATGACTGATAAAATGTCAGTCAGATACGTACCTTGAAAACCGCATATTGAATAGAAATGATTGATTATTCAATTGAATATCAAGACATCCGAGGCCATGTGATCAAGTGATTGATCATGTGGAAAACAATACAACAAATTTTGTAAACCACCCAGACCAAAAGATGCAACGCTATGCATCTGGGGATGAGAAATGTCAACCAAAGCTTCGGGGAGGAGCAAATATCCTTTGATCCGGAGATATCTGAATGGGGGAAACCCGGCTGAGAAGACCTCAGTCACTGTATGGTAAATACATAGCCATACAGAGGAACCCGGTGAACTGAAACATCTAAGTAGCCGGAGGAAGAGAAAGAAACATCGATTCCGGAAGTAGCGGCGAGCGAACCCGGAAGAGCCCAAACCAGCGTGCGTGCTGTTAATGGAATGCTGGGGCCAGAAGAATGAAAACTGCATAAGTGAGCTGATTCGTTAGTGGAACTGCCTGGGAAGGCAGTACTGTGAAGGAAGATTGAAAAAGACCCCGAGTACATGAAACGGGTGACC
>VOFH01004108.1_pt1 | contig 50198 bp, 83 predicted proteins | sample 5384091 | NCBI WGS metagenome assembly VOFH01 (sample SAMN12384727, study PRJNA508395) | human gut metagenome | isolation source: healthy gut G | host: Homo sapiens
TTTGATCCAGCAAATATGCTTCAAGAAAATTTTTGAGCACATCAGTTAAAAAATTCCATCTGATCACGAGCTTTCAATTCTTCCGTAACGCCTTGCTTCTCCATCATCTGACTCACCAGAATATCCATTCTCTCCTGTGCTTCATCGTCCACAAGATTCAGATGTTCCACCAGTCTGTCTTCCAACATATACAGAGAATACATTGCCGAACGATGCTCTTTCAGATACGTTTTCCGAAACATTCCGTATTTCCCATAATGCGGTTCTTCATCTGTACTGACAAGATTCGGATAGTAAATTCCGTCTGCGCCAAGTGTGTAGGTTCCACCCATTTTTTCAAATGTGCTTTTCATGTGTTATTCCTCCTTGAAATCAGCGATGTCCTTAGATCATCGCATAATATTTCAGGGCAGCCTTGATAGCATCTTCCTTCTCTTTCGGGCATTGTGGAACTCTTGCATTTTCTGATTTTGGAAGATTATAGTTTTCTCCCACTTCAATTCCACATTTGCGTTTTACCTGAGAAATATATAAATTTGAAACCTTCAAGCCAAATTCTTTCAGCACATAATCTTTGATTTCCTGATAGGTTGCTTTCAACTCGGTGCCTTCCCAGATATATAAATCATATGATCCACACCATAATTGATAATCTTTTCCAGCGCCTTCGGATATACCATCGCGGATCAAGCACAATCATAATCCGGCCGTTCCTCAATCGTATCGAGCACCTTTAAGACGTCACCCGACCAAAAATTGCACAGTTGTCCAGATGATTGAGTGCTGACAGTTCCACCTCTTTGCCGCCTCTACCGCTTCCTTTCCGGATCTTATCTCACGGAAAATCTTTTTGCTGACCGGGCGAGCATCTTTACGACTACCGGTACCGCTTCTTCCGGATCATAAACGGTCTTTATTTGGAAATTCCCGGATTCTTATTCCCGAGGATAAATGTCCTTTTTTCATATATATCCTTTCTGCTGTAACTCTTTTTTATTCTGGAAATTTCAAATCATCTACTGAAAACGCATTCCCAAAAGCTTCTCATAAAAATAATCCTTTATAAACGGCCTTCCGTTCGTTCCTTTTTGACATCTACCACGTGTCATTTTTGTTTCAGACTCTTCACATACTGGTTAAACTGGGAATATCCATAATCGGAATTTTAAAATCTTTGTGCCTGAGTTCTACTCCTGCTTTTACATTTTTCCATCCGGCACAAAAGCTGTCTTATTTTTTTTCGTTTCCGTTTCTCTTAAAGTGGACAGACACCCTGCTTTGCCATGCTTTACCATCTGTATCTTTGCAAATTCGTCCGGAATTTGACAACATATTATATCAATAACTACGTCATAAAATCGGATACAGACTAAAACCAATCGGTCTTTACTGCCTTCGCACAGTCCAGTGGCTTGTTAATATCCTGGTTTTCAATGATCATCTTGATGATCGCATCTTCAATCTTCTCCTTAAGCTACGTTTGTCATGTGATGTCTCATTCTTTGTGGTTCCAGGATTCTGTTCAGTCATCAGATTTTCTAAGATTGTAAATTTATGCCACACGCTTTTCGAAATGGCTCCGGCGTCTTATTCTCTCCCCCATACCGATGACCATCTTTCCACTTTCTCTTAATCTGCTTTCTTCATAAAATCGACTGTCACTGGATACGATACAGAAACCGTCGACATGCCATTGGTATACAAAATATCCATTGCGTCAATGATCTTCACGGTTTCAGTTGAGTTCTTCCCCTTTATAGCTAAACTGCTGAATCGGCTGATTGAATTGCAAAAAGTTCATCCTTGTCTCGGAATGGTATTCTGGTGACGATATATTCTTTCGTCTGTCAATAATCCCGTTTTTGACAATTCTGTCAATATTGGTTTGACGTTTCCTGATACATTATCCGCATCGATTTTCATTCATAACACTGTTCTTCCATTCTTTCTGAATCTTATTTTCATATATCTATATAAAAGGGACTTTTATTTTATATGTTCATAGATTTATATCTTCGGATTTTATTTTGCACTGCGAGACCGCTCAAAAAGCAGGCCAGTCGCCTTTCTTATATCAGATCGGTTTCTAACCTGTCTTCTTTCTTCACTTATTCATTCGCCCGGTTCTTATACCTGATCGTCCTCGAAGAAGTCATCGTCGAAATCATCTTCAAAATCGTCCTCAAAATCATCCAGATAATCCGGTGTAAAGAAACGATAAATTCCATAATTGACTGCTGCAACTGCGAGCAACGATTCCAATAATGCCAGGATACAATCACGGTCTTGAAGGTTTTTCTCCTCTTCTTCCTTTTCTTCAAAATCAGTTCTTTGCTGCATCCAAAACATCCCCCACTTTGGTAGATGCTAAAATATCTTCTACTTTACTCATGATGGCACTTCCCTTCCTGCATTTTTAATTCAATTCCATTTATTATATCTTTCCATGATTTTACTACTTATTTTTTTTAGATTTTTATAAAAAAATTTATCATATCTTTTTTAATTTTTAATATTTTATCTGATTTCTACACTTTCTGAAGTCTGGCAAATGCTGCAAACATCTTTTTCGTTCCCGGTCCGTCAAAATCAACGGTGACTTCATAATCTCTTCCGCCTTCCGTGATCGCAGTCACGGATCCTCCACCTGATGATATGTTTCACCCGGTCTCCAAAATCCGCTGGTTTTCCGCCCTTCGTGTGTACCGAACTGCTGTACCGGCTTCGGTGCGGTCGAATATCCCTTTGGTCTTTTCCAATCCGCTTCATTTTCGGCACCGTGAAAATGTCTTCGCTCTTACCGGTTGGACTGTTCTTCTTTCTTCTCTTTCTTTGCTGGACGGTCCTGTTTCCGGAAAGAAGTTCTAACGGAATCTCTTTTAAAAACGGGACATTTTCTTATACTGCGTCTCGCCATGCACCATACGTTTTTCTTGCGCAGGTCATTGTCAGATCTTTCTCAGCTCTTGTGATTCCCACATAGCCAGACGTCTTTCTTCTTCCATTCTGCCGGATCGTCGGCTGTGATCGTCATGTAGCTTGGGAACAGACCATCTTCCATTCCTGCCAGATATACATGTGGGAATTCCAGACCTTTCGCACTGTGCAGTGTCATCAGTACTACATAATCCTGTACTTTCGTCCAAACTGTCGATATCTGCCACCAACGCTACATCTTCAAGGAAACCGCTGAGTGTCGATGCCTCATTCTGTGTCTCACAGTTTTCTTTAAGCTGCAATCTTGTTATCAGCTCGTCTATGTTTTCGATTCTTGATGTTGCTTCTTCTTTCACATTCATGGATCAGCGCATCGATATAGCCAGTTTCTTTGATGACTTCTTCCATCAGTTCGGATACACTCATATCCTGTACATCATTTTTGAAATGCTCAATCATCGCAACAAATGATTCCAGTTTTGCCTGTCCTCTTCCGATGTTCGGGATCAGATCTACAGCCCGGAGTGCGTCATAGAAACTGCATTCTCTGGATGATGCATATTCCTGCACACGGTTAATACTGGTCAGTCCGATACCGCGTTTTGGAACATTTACAATTCGTCTGACAGCCAAATCATCTCTTCCGTTATCAATCGTCTTAAATACGCAAGAAGATCTTTGATTTCACGTCTCGCATAGAAGTTCACGCCGCCGATGACTTTATATGGAATACTGTCACGGACGAAACGTTCCTCGAACATACGGGACTGTGCATTGGTACGATAAAGTACTGCATTATCTTTGTAACTGCAGAGTTCTTTATTGACATGACGTCTGATGTCCCCGACTACATATTCTGCTTCTTCATAAGCAGAATCGAACTGGCGGAACTGGATCATATTTCCATCTTCGTTCTCTGTCCAGAGAGTTTTTCTTTTCTTCCATGATTGTTCCGGATCACGGCATTGGCAGAATTCAGGATATTGCCGGTAGAACGGTAATTCTGTTCCAGCTTGATCACCTTGGTATCATCAAATACATGTTCAAAATCCAGGATGTTCTTAATGTTCGCACCGCGGAATTTATAAATGGACTGGTCATCGTCGCCAACCACGCACAATTACGGTACTTGGATGCCAGCAGATGGATCAGTTCGAACTGTACTGTATTCGTATCCTGATACTCGTCTACCATGATATAACGGAAACGCTCCTGATAATATTCCAGTACATCTTTCTGCGTCTGGAAAAGCTGCACCGTCTTAAACAACAGATCGTCAAAATCTAACGCATTATTTGAACGGAGCTGTTTTTCATATTCTTCATATACTTCTGCAATTTTTTTTCCGGCTGTAATCCCCTTCTGCACGCATTCTGTATTCCTGCGGTGTCACCAGTTCATCCTTTGCTTTGGAAATCTCTGACAGCAGTGCTCTTTCCCGGAACATCTTCGTATCAACCTGCAGAAGCTTGCAGACTTCACGCATCAGTGTCTTCTGATCATCACTGTCGTAAATCGTGAAGTTGGTATCGTATCCAAGCAGATCAATATGGCGTCTTAAGATACGCACACACATGGAATGGAAGGTACTTACCCAGATGCTTTCGGAACCGTAGCCGACTAATTTATCGACACGTTCCCTCATCTCTCCTGCTGCCTTATTCGTAAATGTGATCGCCAGGATATTCCATGGATTCACCTGCTGCTCTTCGATCAGATAAGCAATCCTGTGCGTCAGCCTCTGGTCTTCGGATCCCGCACCAGCCAAGGATCAGAAGTGGTCCTTCGGTATGGAATACTGCTTCTCTTTGTTGTTCATTTAATGTATCGTATATACTCAATCTTATAGTTTCCTTTCTTTTTCCGGTTTTTATTCTTCTTTTTTCTTTCCGTCCTGTTCTGCTTTCGTCATGGATTCATGTTCTCTTTTTTACTTCTTTATAAAGAGCCGTTGATGTCCAGTTCTGGTTCTTTGCAGTAACGATTGCCTTTAGCGGAATCTGTACTTTTTCTTTTCTCATCTGGAATAATAACTTATCCAGTGTCTGATTGTCTGCCAGCAGCATGACAATCATCTCTTCTTCAAAATCTGTCATTTCTTCATTTTTTGCATTGTCTGTCCCGGAAGTTTCTTCCACAGATGCTTCTTCCGCCACTTCTTCTTTCAGTCCGGTCAGTACTCCGATTGTTTTAGAATACTCTTCTTTTTCTACATATTTTACACGAAATCCGAGAAAGCTTCCCAACATTCCGATCTTTCTGCCTTTTTTCGTGCCTTTCAGATTATAACATAACATGATTGATCTCATATGCATTCTACCTCTTTTCGAATGTCTGTTTCCATTATAGTGATTTTAGGTGTGTTCTGCAAGGCACATTTTAAATCCTTACGAATGCATGACACTACAGAAAACCTGCCCCTGGCAGCTCTTTATGAACGCATGGCGATAAAAAGCTTCCTTCCGGATCATAAGATTTTTCTTATTTTCCCAAAGGAAGCTCTTTTTATTTTTCTTTATTTTTTATGTTCTTATACGCTGATCGCATTTCCCGTATACAGTTGATAATATCTGCCTTTCTCTTCGATCAGCTCATCATGTGTACCTCGCTCGATGATTCTTCCCTGCTCCAGTACCATAATGCAGTCGGAATTGCGGACCGTTGATAATCGGTGGGCAATGACAAATGTTGTTCTTCCGTGCATCAGTTTATCCATACCATCCTGTACGATCTTTTCCGTTCTGGTATCGATGGAACTGGTCGCTTCATCGAGGATCAGTACCGGCGGATCGGCGATGGCTGCTCTCGCAATGGCAAGCAGCTGGCGCTGTCCCTGGCTTAAGTTTGCGCCGTCTCCGGTCAGCATCGTATCATAACCATCCGGCAGCCGGCGGATAAAGCTGTCGGCGTTGGCAAGCTTTGCTGCTGCCACGATCTCTTCATCGGTCGCATCCAGTTTGCCAAAGCGGATATTGTCACGCACCGTTCCGGTGAATAAATGTGTATCCTGCAGAACGATTCCAAGTGAACGCCTGAGATCTGCTTTCTTGATCTTATTAATATTAATTCCATCATAGCGGATCTTACCGTCCTGAATATCGTAGAAACGGTTGATCAGATTGGTAATCGTCGTCTTACCTGCACCGGTCGAGCCGACGAAAGCAATCTTCTGTCCCGGTTTCGCATACAATTTGATATCATGCAATACAATTTTCTCATCATTATAGCCGAAATCGACGCCATTGAATACAACTTCACCTTTGCCTTCCACATATTCCACACTGCCATCATTCTGGTGTGTATGTTTCCATGCCCAGCGCTCGGTTCTTTCTTCACACTCTGTGAGCTTTCCGTCTTCTTCTTTCGCATTGACCAGTGTTACATAGCCTTCATCCAGCTCTTCTTTTTCATCCATCAGACGGAAGATACGATCAGCCCCGGCCATTGCCATAACGATTGCATTCATCTGCATACTGATCTGATTGATCGGCATACTGAAGCTCTTATTAAATGTCAGGAAACTCGCCAATCCTCCAAGCGTAAATCCTCCGACTTTTCCAAGTGCCAGCACACCTCCGACGATCGCACAGATTACATAACTGATATTTCCAATCTGTGCATTGATCGGTCCTAAGAAGTTGGCAAATGTATTCGCTCTGTCTGCGCTGATATATAACTCATCATTCAGTTTCTTGAAATTCTGCATATTCTCTTCTTCATGACAGAACACCTTTACGACCTTCTGCCCGTTCATCATCTCTTCGATGTAACCGTTCACAGTTCCCAGGTCTTTCTGCTGTTTTGCAAAATATGCCCCGCTCTGTCCTGCAGATTTCTTCGAACAGAATACCATGATTCCGACCATGACCATCGTTACGATAGTAAGCGGGATGCTTAAGATCAACATACTGATAAATACACTGACGATCGTAATCCCACTGTTTAAGAGCTGTGGCATACTCTGGCTGATCATCTGTCTCAATGTATCGATATCATTCGTATATACCGACATGATGTCACCATGTGCATGGGTATCAAAGTATTTGATCGGCAGCTTTTCCATATGTGAAAACAGATCATTTCTTAAGTTACGGAGTGTTCCTGTGTCACATTTACCATCAGACGGTTATAACCGAACGTTGCAAGTACACCCAGCGCATAAAATGCTGCCACTTTGGCGATCGCATGTGCAAGCGGTGTAAAGTTCGGATTATCCGATAATAAAAATGGTGTAATATATTCGTCGATCAGGTTCTTCATGAACATCGTTCCCTGCACATTACAAAGTACGCTGACAACGATCAGTACTACGACACTGATGCAGTGGAATTTATAGTCTTTCAATACATATTTCATAAGGCGGAGGAATAATTCACCTGGATTTTTTACCTGTGATTTCATTCCTCTAGGCTGTCTTCCCGGTCCCGGCATCTTATTCACCCTCCTTCTCGTCAAAATCGCCGCCACCGCTGGTCTGTGATTCATAAACTTCACGGTAGATATCATTCTGTTCCAGTAATTCTTCATGTACCGAATCCATTGACCTTACCGTCTTCCATAACGATGATACGGTCCGCATCCTGTACACTGGAGATTCTCTGTGCAATGATCAGTTTCGTCGTATCCGGAATCTCTTCACGGAATGCTCTCCGGATCTTCGCATCCGTTGCGGTATCTACCGCACTGGTACTGTCATCCAGGATCAGTACTTTGGGCTTCTTAAGTAATGCTCTTGCGATACAAAGTCTCTGCTTCTGACCTCCGGATACGTTGCTTCCGCCCTGCTCGATATAGGTCTCATATCCTTTCGGGAAACGGTCGATGAACTCATCCGCACATGCAAGTTCACACGCGTGTCTGCATTCTTCCAGAGTTGCCTCCTTGTCTCCCCCAACGGAGATTATCAAGGATTGTTCCAGAGAACAGCACGTTATTCTGTAAGACTACTGATACCTGATTACGAAGCACTTCTATATCATAGTCTTTGACATTTTGCCACCAACCAGTACTTCGCCTTTCGTCACATCGTAAAGACGGCTGATCAGGTTAACCAGACTCGTCTTGGCACTTCCTGTTCCTCCGATGATTCCGATTGTCTCACCGGAACGGATCTTCAGATCAATATCTTCCAGTACCGGTTCGTCACTGTCCTTTTTATACGCAAAGTCCACATGACGGAATTCAATACTTCCGTCTTCCACTTTCATGAACGGATGTTCCGGATTCTTAAGATCACTCGTCTCATTTAACACTTCGGAGATACGTTTCGCACTTGCCATACTCATTGTGATCATAATGAATACCATGGAAAGCATCATCAGGCTCATCAGGATATTCATACAATAGGTAAGAAGACTCATCAGTTCACCGGTCGTCAGGGAATTACCAACGATCATCTTTGCTCCGAACCAGCTCACTAACAGGATACACGTGTATACCGCTGTCTGCATCATCGGGGCATTGAATACCAGGTTTGTCTCTGCTTTTACAAAAATGTTATAGATATTCTCACTTGCTCTTCTCAACTTGGATGTCTCCTGTTCCTCTCTTACATATGCCTTTACGACACGGATCGCAGATACATTTTCCTGTGCAGACTCATTCAGGTCATCGTACTTTGGAAATGCCTGCTGGAAATATTTTGTCGCATGAGGCTCATGATCAGGAATAACAATATTCCAAGAATAATAACCGCTACAAGATAGATGCATGCAAGTCTTGCATTGATTGTAAATGCCATGACCATCGCACAGATCATACTTGCCGGTGCTCTGGTGAACATACGCAGAATCATCTGGTATGCATTCTGTATATTGGTTACATCTGTTGTCATTCTGGTTACAAGTCCCGCCGTGCTGAATTTATCAATATTCGCAAATGAAAATGTCTGAATATTGTTAAACATCGCCTCTCGTAAGTTTCTTGCAAATCCTGCCGATGCTTTTGCACCGTATCTTCCGCCCATCATTCCGGCGAATAATCCGATGGCCGCTGCAACGACCATGATCCCGCCGACCTTGTAAATATGCTGGATGTCCCCGGCATTGACACCTTTATCGATGATCGATGCCATCAGAAACGGGATGATCATCTCCATCAATACCTCAAGGATCATAAAGAGCGGAGTTGCAATGGATGCTGCTTTGAATTCTTTGATCTGTTTTGCTAATGTCTTAATCATTCCATTTACGCCCTTTCTGTTTCATTAATTGTTTTATAGTTACATTTATAACTCCGATTTTCCAGATTACCTGACTTCATATTTCTTCACATTCTGATTGATCCGGTCTAATACCTTATAAAAAATATGAAGTTCTTCTTCTGATATTCCTTCGGAAAGCTCTTCTTCGATATGCTCCACAATATCTTCAAAAGATTCCTGGCTTGCAATCCCTTTTTCTGTCAGGATTACTTTTTTTTAACCTGGCATCCTGTTTTACCGATTCTCTTTTTACGAATCCCTTCTTTTCCATTAATTGGATCAGATTCGTAACCGTAGATCTACCTACTGCAAATCTTTGTTCAATATCCTTCTGATAAATATCCTTCTCTCTGTTATCATACAGATAGCCGATGATCCAGCCATGCATCATCGTCAGTTCATCCACTCCGGATTTTCTGACATGTGCTGACAGATTTCTTGACAGTTTCAGATCTGTACAATGAATTTCCGGGCCAATCTTTCTGTCTTCTTCTTTCACATTACCATCCTTTCTCTATTTGTCAAAAAATGTTTGTTTTCGAATTGTTCGTTATCAAATTGTTTGCTTTCAAACATATTTTATCATCATACTTAAGAATGTCAACACTTTCCACAAATTTCAGAAAATTTTTTCAACATTTTTCCCTTTCTGTATTCAAAAAAATGCTTGCTATCTAGTTTTCAAAACTATATAATAATTACATTGAGGTGATAAGAATGACAATAGACACAAAAGATATGCTGAACAGCATTTTATCAAGCATCTCACGAATTGATTACGTGAGGCCGGATGACATTCCGAATATAGATTTGTACATGGATCAGGTTACTACCTTTATGGAAAAAGAACTGGCATCCAGTAAACGCCACGAAGATGATAAGATTCTTACCAAGACAATGATCAATAATTACGCCTAAGAATAATCTTCTTCCACCACCGGTGAAGAAAGTATTCAAAGAACATTTACTGGTAATGATCTTTATCTATTATTTTAAGAATTTTCTTTCTATTAAAGATATTGAAACCATGTTAACACCTATTACAGATAAATACTTCGATACCGACAAAGATTTTGATATCACTTCTATTTATAAAGAAGTATGTGAACTGGAAAAATCACGGATTCCGGAATTCGAAAAAGAAATCATCCGTTCCTATAATACTTCAAAAAAATGCTTTGTCGAGGTCCCGGAAGATGACAGAGATTCTCTTCAGTTATTTGCATTCATCTGTAATCTGAGTTTTGATATTTACGTAAAAAACAGATTGTCGAAAAATTATTGGATAATTTCCCCGATCTGCTTCATTCCGAAAAGAAAAATTCAAATAAAGACACGAAAAAAAAAAGAAATAGGGCACAAGGTCCTATTTCTTTTTTTCACGTCTTATTCTGCTTTTTCTTCTTTGGCTTCCCCAAGTCCAATTCTTTCAAAGACCATCTCATATCCGTCATTTCCATAGTTCAAAGAACGATTGACACGGCTGATCGTCGCTGTAGAAGCTCCGGTCTTCTCCGAAATATCAAGATAGGTTTTGTGTTCTCTTAACATCTTTGCAACTTCAAATCGCTGTGATAATGAAAGCAATTCATTGATCGTACAGATATCTTCAAAAAATGTATAACACTCTTCTTTATCTTCGAGGCTTAAGATTCCTTTGAAACAAATAATCTACTGCCTCGGTTCTGATCTTCTTACTCATAGCATTATCTCCTTTTGTAGCAGATTCATTACTGTTACATTTTAACACACTAAATTCATAAAATCTATAGCTTTTTGCCATATTTTATACAAGCTTTCAATTTTTCCAGTGAAAGATTGGCAATCAGTTCCTCCGGAAAATTTGCTTTCTTCAAGATTTCTTCCGCGTATGGATATTCTGCAATATCTGCATCCACATGAGAATCACTTCCGAGTACGATCATTACTCCCTGTTCTTTACACTCCTTTACCATTCTCAGACAATTCTCTTTCGTATTCTCCCTAAAGCCCTCCGGACGCAGTGACGAATTATTTACTTCCAGTAACGTTCCTGTCTTTTTTTGCTTTACTTACCAGACGTTTCATATCTACAGGAAATCTTCCGTCATCCGGATGTCCAATGATGTCAACATATGGATTTTCCATAACATTCTCATATGCGGCAGTCACATTCTCTACAGTTCTTTCATCTCTGAAACATGGAATATGAATACTTGCAATTGCGATATCAAGTGTCTTAAGTACATCTTCAGAAAGATCCACTTTACCCTCCGCATTCATAATATTCAGTTCGGTTCCTAATAAAAGTTCAATTCCAAATCTCTTTCTCGGAACAATCCTTAAATTCTGAAAATAGTATAAATGACAGGTCCGGGCATCTCCGGTGCATGTTCCGTAATCGCAAGGCCTTTTAGTACCATAAAAGTGTAGTTGTTAGAGAGTAATTAACTCTAACATCTACACTTATTTTATTATAATAAGGGAAGTAGTTGGTATGACATATTGCCATTAGGATTTTCACATCCGTGAATTAAACCGTCAGCCATCCCCTTATTATAAACATTCATTTAAGCAGGTTGAAACTCGCAGGAGCTTTCGCGTAACGAACTAAACTGAATCATAATAAGTGTAGATGGGATAAACAACTGCAATTCTATAAAAAGAAAAGGAGTATATTATGATCAGCGTAGGAATTGATGTATCAAAAGGGAAAAGTACAGTATGTATTTTGAAACCATATGGAGAGATTGTTAGTAAGCCTTTCAATATTACCCATACCCATAAGGATTTAAGCGAATTATCTTCCATGCTTTTCAGACTAAATGATGAAGTCAAAATCGTTATGGAAGCAACCGGAATTTATCATCTTCCAGTTCTTACATATTTACAGGAAAAAGGATTTTTTGTTTCTGTAATTAATCCGTATCTTATGAAAAGTTATCGTAACGAAAGTCTGCGAAAAGCCAAAACCGACAAGATTGATTCCCGTATCATTGCTAATTATGGAATTGATCATTGGTTTAAAATGAAAGAATTTCAAACTTCTGGAGAGATTTATGAAGAGTTGAAGTTGCTTGGACAGCAATATCGGCATTATATGAAGCTTCATCTTTTATCTCTCGCTGAATTGACCCATCTTTTAGATTTGACCATGCCTGGAATAAAGAATCTTCTTGCAAGTTGGAATGAAACAAATCGGAAAGATAAAAGAAGTGATTTTGTGGAACGTTTTTGGCATTATGATGTAATAACATCTATGTCTGAACAGGAATTTACTGAAGAGTATATACTTTGGGCAAAAAAAGAAAAGAAATACGTCCCAAGCCAGGAAAAAGCCAAAGTTATATACACCCTGGCTCAGGAAAGTATTCCCACATTACCTTCAGAAACCTCATCGGTCAAAATGCTGGTGACTGAAGCAGTTCGGGTGCTCAAGGAAGTTGATGCAACCCTTGGTCTAATTTTATCACGGATGCAGGAAATAGCCAAGACTTTGCCAGAATATTCGGTTGTAAGAGAAATGGGTGGAGTGGGAAATACATTAGCCCCAAAGTTAATTGCAGAAATAGGAGATGTTCGCAGATTTCGCAACAGGAAGGCATTGGTTGCATTCGCAGGAATTGATCCACCACCGTATGAATCTGGTCAATTTGTAGGTTGTAATAGGAAAATCTCGAAACGTGGTTCAGCATCATTGCGCAAAGTAGGATACGAAACAATGAGAAGTTTAAAAATGCGTTCCAGACCAGAAGATCCGGTTTACCGATATGTTAAAAAAAAGGAATCAGAAAGTAAAAGTAAACAATCAACAAAGATAGCCGGATTAAATAAGTTTTTTACGCATTTATTATGCTCGAGTAACCGAACTATATAAAAATATATAATCTTATATAAAATAAATAATTTTTTAGACTGCCAATCAGACAGTCTATTTGTGGTACGCAAATATATTTTGTGACAGAAAATAAAAAGATAAAAATAATTATTGACTTTTCTTAGCAGGTTTAATCCCTTATCTGCCGCTGCTTTCGCCATTTCATTCATTGTATTATATGCATGTCCGCTTGCCAGCGTATGTGTATGAGTGTCAATCTCAACTCTCATCTTTTAACTCCTTTCCTTTTATTTTTTAGTTCTTTTATTCATGCTTCTTTATTTTCTAATCTGTATCTGATTGTTGCTTTCCTTCTTTCTAGCTTTAACACTCTACAATTTTGCAACAGGAAATATTATACAGTATAATTTTCTTTTTTTCCACCTATTCTATTCTGGAAAGCATATTTTCATCATTTTTTACTAAATATCAATTATTTATTCGTATTTCTAATGAATGTAAGGAGTTTTTATTATGAAAGATGTAAAACAATCGACCCGCTTAAGACCTCTGACCAATCAGGAACTGATTGATTCTTATGACTATCTTTCCGGTGCCGCCTCGTCCCAGGATTGTACCGGCCTTATTCCATCTGCCCCTCTTTCCGAAGCAGAACTTGATTCTTATGAAGAATTGTACCCGTTTCTTCCTCCTGTTCCTCCGGCTTCCGATATAAAAGACAACAACGAAGCCCCTGAAGATACATCTGGTATCACCGGATAAAAATCCTCTAAAATCCATTGTTTAAATTTCTTTTTTCCTTGACATGCCTCTTAATCACGACTAATCTTATAGAAGAGTTTAAAACAATGAATTATTGAGAGGTAACTGATCATGAAAAACATACTAATGATAGCAACCGGTGGTACGATTGCATCCAAAGAAGGGGATCTTGGACTGACACCGGCTGTAACAGGCGAAGAACTGGCAGCCAGCGTACCTGGTATCAAAGATATCTGTCATCTGGAAATACTTCAGCTTATGAATATCGACAGCACGAACATGCGCCCGCGCCAGTGGCTGATGATCCGCGATGCGATCATGGAAAATTATAATCATTACGACGGCTTTGTCATCCTGCACGGAACCGACACTATGGCATACACCGCCGCTGCCCTGTCTTATCTCATTCAGGACAGTGTAAAGCCGATTGTACTCACCGGTTCCCAGAAACCGATGGCCAATCCTTATACCGATGCGAAGATCAATCTGTTCCAGAGCATTCTGTATGCTGCCGACGATCTTTCCTGCAATGTCTGCATTGTATTTAACGGAAAAGTTGTCGCCGGAACACGTGGACGCAAGCAGCGCACCAGAAGTTTTGATGCCTTTGACAGTATGAACTTCCCGGAACTTGCCATCATCCGTGACAGCCGCATCATCCGTTACTATACGGAAAAACGTCCTGCTCCGCAAGATCTGAAATCTTACGCAAGTCTTAATGACCGTGTCTTTGTGCTGAAGCTGACACCGGAAGTCAAAGCTGAGATTTTTGATCTGCTGAGTGGTCACTATGATGCTATCATCCTGAAACCTTTGGTATCGGCGGTATCCCGGAATATGATGATTCCTTTGAAAAGGCAATCTTCTCCTGGGTGGATTCCGGCAAGACGATCGCCGTCACCACACAGGTGCCGGAAGAAGGCTGTGATCTTGGTGTATATCAGGTTGGAAAAAAATTCAATAATCATCAAGGAATCCTTAAGTCCGATGATATGACGACAGAATCCATAGTTGCGAAACTGATGTGGATTCTTGGTCAGACGGATAAACAGGATGAGATTGCACGGTTATTCTATCGCGAGATCAATCACGACAGAGTCTGATTTTTTTTGTTTTATGCATTATGGCGGCTATCACCGACTGGTGATAACCGCCATAATAATAACAAACTAAAATTCTACAACTACTTTATCGCTTTCTTCTCCAGCTTCCTCATGTGTTTCAGATAGATGAGTAACAACAACCCTCCGGTAAAGATCCACGATGCAACATACACATTCATCAGCATCTCATATGTCGGAACCATCTTAAAGACAGTCAAAAGCCAGATTACACGGAATACCACTGTTCCAAGCACCGTAATAATTGAAGGTTCTAAAGATTTTTCCATTGTATTACCCTAAATTTTTAATAATGTTCCAACTTATCTTTTGTTTTTGATATTTTTCCTACTTATCAAAATCTACTTCAAATGTGCCTTCCGGGGTTTTCATTGTCAGAACTCCCAGATTAAAATCCTCGTCATTAATAGTAATATGATATTCAAATATCACATCATCCTCAAATTTCGAAAGCAGCAGATATGTCCCATTTTCTTTTCCGTCAATCTGATCACAGATATCATCATATACATCTGCTCGGAAATCTGACGTGGATATCCCGATTCCTTTATTTTCTTTTTCAATCAATTCATATAATTCGTTCATTTTTTTTCTCCTTTGATTTTCTTTATTATGATTTATTTTTCTCTATAGTAATGCCATATATTTTCACGCCTATTGCCTTCATCCCCCCATCTTTGCAGGTTCCTGCCATCTCATACCCCATTGATTCATAATACTGATTAAGAAATGGATTGTCGATGGAACAGTCCAGGCGCACTCTTTCTTTGTGATCATTTACTGCCAGTGCTTCGACAGCTTTTATGATTTCTCTTCCAGCCCCTTTTTTCAGTCAGGTCGGTTACAAAATTGTGCAGATAACCATTGTTGTTCCACTGATCGATTCCTTTTTCGTTCATCCACTGAATCCGCTTCAGATACAGACTGAATATTTCTTCTACCGCTGTCTGATCTGCCTTCTTTAATACATACTTCATCTTTAAATCACCTTATACCTTAACCATCTTCTGCTATGGAATCTCCATGTAAATATTACTGCACGCACTGTCCAGTCGGCAAACATACCGATCCAGACGCCCATCGGTCCAAATCCCAGAAATCGGATCAGTATCACGCACAGACAAAAATCGGCACAGCCACATGACCAGACACGACGTGATCATAGAAAATTTTACGTCTCCCGCCGCACGAAGTCCGTATGCCGGAACAAATGCCAGCGTCCATACAATCGGCTTCACAAGCGTAATCCAGGTTACCATATGGAAACACATCTTTGCACTTGCAGGCTCCATGCCGCCAAGAACTGTCACAGGCCTGATCAATGCAAATACCAGCAGGCAGCTTACAATGATTGCCACTTCTGCGATCACACTTAATTTTTTATGTAATAGACCGCCTCGTCTTTTCTGTCCGCTCCCATACACTGACCTACAATTGTCATCAACCCTACGCCAACTCCGATTGCCGCCATTCCATTCAGATTCTCCAGAATATTTGTCATTGCCTGGGCTGCGATTGCAGTTGTACCTAATGTTGATACGGTAGACTGTATCGCCAGTTTTCCAAGCTGGAACATACTGTTCTCCACAGCGGATGGAATTCCGATTCCAAGGATCCTGCGGATCATTCTCCAGTCTGGACGGATTTTCAGATAATCTCGTACCACAATTGGCTGCCGGTCTTTTCTTAATTGAATCAATACTACCACTGCACAGAATATACGGGAGACCAGTGTAGAAATTGCCGCACCCGCGACTCCCATATGGAAGCCCCAGATCATAATTGCATTTCCGACAATATTCATCACATTCGATATCATGGAAATGAGCATTGGACCCTTCGTATTCTCCTGCGCGCGAAAAATGGATGCCGCCGAATCATATGCCGCTATGAACGGAAATGAAATAGCTGTATAAAAGAAATATGTCTCTGAGGCTCTCATAACATCAGCTTCTACTGAACCAAAAAATCAGGCGCAAAAGCGGTTTCTTAAATCCCAGACATAAACACACTGACTGCGATCGAGATGGCCGTGATGATGAATAACACCTGTCTTGCAGATTCATTCGCCATCTTTTTATTCTGTTGTCCGATATACTGTGAACAGACAATTGCTCCTCCTGCTGCCAGTGCCGAAAATGCCTGTATCACAAGAATATTGATAGAGTCCACCAGCGATACTGCCGAGATAGCTGCAGATCCAATATTACTTACCATCATCGTATCTGCCGTTCCCATAATTGAATTCAATAACTGTTCCAGAACGACCGGTATCAGAATACCGGCGATCATTTTATTTGAAAACATATGCTGTTGTTTCACTTTTTCTGTCATCACTTTTTCTGCTCCATAATATGAATGATTTCTTTATCCGTCTGCGCCATCCCCTGATTACCGATCTGTGCCATATGACGGATACAGTCTTCCGGTGTCTCTGCACAGATACCGTCACTCACACGAAGCGGCGCATCATGAACGGCCGTCAGCGCACAAAGCAGGGCTGCCGATGATCCTGTTGCAACCTTCATTGCACAGCCGACCTTTCCGCCGTCACAGATCATTCCCGTTACCGTCCCGGACATATTTCGCACCGCATACCCAAGCTGTTCGTCACTGCCTCCCAGCAGGTAAGCAATTCCTACGGATGCAGCCGTTGATGATGCCATGACACAGGAGCACATCGGTGACAGCTTTCCTATATAAGCATTGATATAACGGTTCACCAGGTGAGCAATTGCAAGCGCACGCACCTTTTCTCCATTGACACTCCCAATGCGTCTGCTGCTTCACTGACCGGCAGGATCACTACCAGACCTTTTGTTCCCGCACCGGAACTGCTCATCGTCGGCAACGGACAGCCGTCCAGACGGCTCTCGGCTGCCGAACTTACTTTCAGCATAATTCTGGTCAGCAGATCATTCTTCAACACCTCTGAACCTTTTTCACTCCGAAGCGTATCTGCAATTCCTACTCCGACTTTCTTATCTTCGGAATAAGCTGCCAGTCTTTCATTCATTTCCACTCCATCCATCAGGAAATGTAATTCTTCCTCTGAAGCTGTATCTGCAACCTGGCGGACCTGTGCAATTGTCATCTGTTTCAACGTCTCAATCAGAGCATTATCTGATGCCTGTCCGTTTTTCCTGATTTTTTCATATATAATCTTTCCATTTTTCTCCAGATGTACAAGATTCGTATGTGTTCCTCTGATGACCGATGTGATCATATCTGCTTCTGTCTTGATCTTACATTTCACATACAATCCCTGCTCCTGCTCTTTAATTTTCACGGATACAGCAGCCATACTGCACAGTTCTTTCATCTGTTCCAGAATTTCCGGTGTGATATCTTCCAGAAGTTCCAGCCCTTTTTCCGGATTCTTAAGATATGCTCCCAGTGCTGCTGCATATGGAAGTCCTACATAATCACAGCCTGGGATTCCTGCCGACATTCCATTTTATAGATTCCTGCATTTACTTCCACTTCTATCGAGCGGATCTTATTTTCCGTCATTTTCCCTGCATTTGCTGCGCACAGTGCTACACATACCGGTTCCGTGCAGCCAAGTGCCGGAACTACGTCATTCTTTAAAAGTGTAATCATTTCTTCTTTTTTTAACATATCTCTTCCCCAAACTTTTTTATTTCGACCAGGTTGGTTCTTCCTCTCCTGTATAGGCAAATCTGCCGTCATTCTTTTCTTCCAGTGCTTTGATCATATGATAGGTATATTCATTATATGGTGTTGGAATCCCCAGTTCTTTTCCCATACGCATCAGCGCTCCGGAGAACATATCGATCTCCGTATGACGTCCTGCATCCAGATCCTGTAATGTGGAATAACGGGCCATTGGCGGAACCGCACTTCCCCGTCCGGACATTCTGTCCGCTTTACTGATGTCAATTCCTTTCGCTTCTGCAATTGCTTCCAGTTCTTGTTTCAAACCATTCTGAATTGCTTTCATATGTTCACTGTCCCGGTAACAGCCAACACCTGCTCCCAGGATTGCCTGTGGCAGATTATTGCAGACATTCAGACGGAATTTACACCACACTTCTTCTATTGCATATTCCGTTGAGCGGTAATGGATTCCCGTACCGGCAAACAGTTCTTTTCACCGCCTTTACCCTTTCACTTTCGTATGGGGCTTCATATTCACCGAAGATGATCCCAAGTGTTGTCTCCGGATCGAAATGATATCCGTCCGCTTCTCTGTGCGACGCTACTTTAATCACAGCCGGAAGAATGTGTGACTTTCCAATCTGTTCTGCGATGATCTCTTCGCTGTCCACGCCATTCATCAGGCTCATTACACTGGTATCTTTTCCAACTATTTTTCGGATGCTTTCCAATGCTCCCGGTAATGCACCGTATTTTAACGAAACGATCAGGAAATCCACATTTTCTGCTTCCTCTGGTGTCCACACCTCCGGATGATAGACCTTTCCGTTGATTGTACAGCCCTGACGGCTCAGTCTTTCCTTTCTCTCTCCTTCGGCGATCACACCAAGCTTTATATCTTCACGGTTCGCAAGTCCCCAGATCACATAGGAACCTACCGCACCTGCACCTAATACTGCAACTGATGTTATCTTCATGATTCTTGTCCTTTCATGTTCTGTCTCTGTTAATCCTCAGAATCGTCCGCCAGCAACTTCTCTTGCATACTTTTGTATCTACATGACCTGCCACTGGCAGCTCCTTACGAACACATGGCGATACCAAAAAATGGCTGCAATCAGTTTCCTGACTGCAACCATTTTATCACATTTTTATACTTCGGTAGGATTATTTCAATTTTCCGTATTCTTCATCGGATACTGCCTCGCACCATTCATTTGAAGTCTCTTCTCCCGGAACTTCTACTGCCCATGCCTTCGGCCATCCTGCATAGAATCCCACGTGTGTGATCACTGCTGCGATCTCTTTCTGTGTCACTCCGTGATCTTTGGCGTTCTGAAGATGGAATTTCAGGGAAGAATCTTCTTTCAATGCTTTCTTTGTTATCCCTGCTGTCCATTCGCCTGACGGATCATATCTTCCACAACGATATCAAAGATTTCTCCAACAGAATTGCAATACTCCAGTATCTTCCACGGCTCATTCGTATGGAAATGAATCTTCACCAGATCTTCATCACCTGCTGCGATCAGACTGTTACCTTCAAAATGTTCTGTAATATAATCTGCGATATCATCTTCATCCAGATCTTCGTCTCTTCTCTCGATCAGTAACTGTGTATCGTAACGATATGCGAACTGATCATCTTCTGCATCAATTGATTGAACTCCCATCTTTCTTATCCTCCGTTATCATTCCAAAATTCTTTACATCGGTGTTCCTACTTCGATCAGATTGCCATCCGGATCATAGAAACGGACCACCTTCTGCCCCCAGCTGTGTGTCATCAGCCGGTTGACATACCTAACATTAGGATACAACTTTTCAAGCTTTCTGGCAAATGCTTCGATATCCGGTTCTTCGAAATATAACTCACTGGCATGATTTTTCCGGAATAATATCCTTATTCAGAACTTCTTTCCATATCTTTTCGTCCTGAAGTACCAGGCCTTCCGTTAATATCACATTGCCGTCATTGTCAAGAATTGTATTCAGTCCGAACAGGTCATGATAGAATTGTTTGGAATGTTCGATATCTTTACAACAATTAATATATTTTTTAATCGCATTTCTTTTCTCCATTATGCATTGACTTTTCCCGGATTTCATTTTCCCTGAGCTTTATTTTATCCAGACTTTATTTTCCCTGCTCTGCCAGATATTCTTCTGTCAAAGCTACGGCATCTGCGATACACTGTGGACAACTGCAGAGAACTTTTTCCTGTCTCCACACCTTTTAACTCCCGGCAGATGCAGGAACCATTTTCTCTTTGAATTTTTCTACTTTGCTTCGGATCTTCTTATATGTATCCCCTTTGGTTCTGGATCCCTCTTCTGTGCCTCCCTGACTGTTATCAAGGCCGATGATCATTGCCATTCCAGACAATGCACCACACATCTCCATCACGCCCATACCCAGACCAAAACCTTCTGCGATACGAAACATATCGTCTTCACTGATTCCGAATTCTTTGCAAAATGTACAGGCTACTGCCTGGGCGCAGTTGCATCCTCTCTGGTGTAATTCTGCTGCATGTTCTGCTTTTGTATTCATGTTAGTCTACTCTCCTTTTGGTTATATATTTTTACTTTTTATTTCATTTTTAGTTAATTCTTATCTATCTCCGTTTCCGATCTTATTCAGATTATTCATGCTTGCCGCTTCCAATGTATTTAATTGTTGTACCGTTAACTGTCGTAATAATTTCATCCGTTCTTTCTGATTCTTATTCTGATTAATCAAAATAGCATTATAACTCTCTAATTTGCTAGTACCAACCTTTCCCCATTGCCCCTCCTGTTATAATATCGCATACTTTATTAAACCAAATTACTATTATTTAATATATTTTAACATAAAACTATACACAATTGCAATTATTAGTTAATAGCAAAAAGTAAAATCAATACACCCAACACCTTTCATTGACTTTTCCAGATACTCAGATTACAAAAAGAAGCCAGATTTCTCCGACTTCCTTTCAAACTACGATTTCTATATATTCTTATTTCATAATCAGATTCAACACACCTGTTGACTGCAGGAATAAAATCATCATAATGACTGGCATAATATAACGCATCATCACATTATATAACTTTTTACGCTTGAATTTTTTGCCATTCAGTTCCATTTCCTCCGCAATCCATGACGGTTTCATGATCCAGCCGATCAAGATTGCTGATAACAGTGAGATAAACGGCATCATAAAGCTGTTACTGATATAGTCCATGATATCCAGAAGCTGTCCCGTACTTCCGTTTGGAAGTGCAACTTCTACATAGAAGACGCTGTATCCAAGTGCGATCACTGCTGTTGCGATCAGGTAGATCACCGATAACACTCTGGTCGTCTTCTTACGCTCTGTGTGGAATAATTCCATACAGTTTGCGGTAATGGATTCCAGTACCGAGATGCAAGATGTTAACGCCGCAAATCCTGCCAGCACGAAGAACAGAATTCCGATGATTCTTCCTACCACTCCCATACAGTAGAATACTTTCGGCAATGAGACAAACATCAGTCCCGGGCCTGCTGACATACCATCCAGTCCGGAGAATACGAATACTGCCGGAATGATCATAACACCGGCAAGGAATGCAACTCCTGTATCCATAATTTCAATCTGCGATACTGCTTTGTTCAGATCTACATCTTTCTTTACATAAGATCCATATGTAATCATAATTCCCATAGATACACTCAATGAAAAGAACAACTGACTCATTGCATCCAATGTGATCTGAAGGAAACGTCAATCGTGATTCCTGTCAGATCCGGTTTCATATACACCTTCAGTCCCTGTAATCCTGTACGGACCGTTCCGTCATCCAACGTAGTCTTTAATGTAAGTGAGAAAATTGCGATTCCAATTACCATGATCAACAGAACCGGCATGATAAATTTGGAAACTCGTTCAATTCCCCTTTTCTACTCCGTTATATACGATCAGTGCAGTCAGGAACATAAAGATCAGTCCATACCATACGGAAGACGGAGAAGAGATAAATGAAGTAAAGCAGTTATCTGCTACTGCCTGCTTTCTGAACTTGTAAGATAGATCACGATATATCTTAAGATCCATCCACCAATCACCGCGTAATAAGTCATGATCAATACCGGAACCAGGAATGTGATCACTCCAAGAAATTTCCATTTTTTCTCATTGATTCATAGGCATAGATTGCGCTTTTTCCCGTCTTGCGGCCAATTGCTATATCTGTAGTCAGTAACACAAAACCAACCGTCAATACCGGCACAAGATAGATGATCAGGAAAAGTCCTCCCCCGTCTTTTGCTGCCAGATATGGAAAACGCCAGAGGTTTCCACGCCGACTGCGCTTCCGGCTGCTGCAAATACGAAGCCAATCTGCCCGCTAAAGCTATTTTTTTGTTTCATACTCTTTTTTTTCCTCTCATTTTTTCGTTAATACTTCAATATTTTACCACTAATTCATAGAAAATAAAACAAAAAGACCAGTGGAGACGTGAAAAAAAGTAGCTTTTTTCTGTCCCCACTGGTCTTTCTGCTATCTACAGGCTACAGTCTGCTGCCATTAGCTGTGTCTTCGCATAATCCGGTGCAACACGAAGTACTTCTTTGATCAGTCTCCATATAAAGTAAAATGGAACAAGTGCGACGAATGCACTGATTGCCGCAAGTATCCACGAAGCAACTGCCAGATACTTGTAGTTTCCGGCAAACTCAAACAGCCGTTGAATGGATGACGGTTTTTCTCTGTTTTTCCGCCATAGAACTTCACTCCTTTATCTCATTTCATCATAGTTATAACGTAATATAACTGCTGTTACGTTCAGTAAGTCAGAAGTATCTTTTGTGAGTTTTATCTAACCACAGGTAAAAATAATTGACTGCCAGTTACCTGTGCCTTCTATCACCATTTTTCAGCAGATGCACAGTAACACTATAGCAGTCTGTTTATTTTCTTTTTTAAGACCAATGATACACCTATGATTCACAGCCTTCTTTGTATATAATGTCCCATCCGGCGCTGTGATATTTTTCCAACATGACCACATATTCTTCAGCCTCTTCTTTGGACATATCGTGCCTTACCACTTCGAAAAAGCTTTCAAATAATGCCTTATTCATAATGTGCATGAAGTTTTTCGTAACCGGCTTTCCTCATTTAAAATGAAGTCCGGTCGCTTCTATGAACTTATATGTATATTCTGTCTCGATATCCACCAGATGTTCTACAAAGTTCTGGAACTTCGTCCCATAGGAACCATTTACCAGGAGTTTGAACTCTTCGAAATGCTCATACATATATTCCACAAACATCTCCATACCCTGCTGTGCGAAATCATCTAACTGTTCTGCCTGCTTATCCGGGTCTGTCGCATGGAATCTCTCCTGCACACTTACAAACTTCTCTGTAAATTCTCTCGCTACCGGTTCTACGATAGCGGGAAATAAATCCTGTCTATTGATATATTTTCTCGATTTTCCATCACCGTTTTCTTCTTTCCGAATATACTATAAACCATAGAATATATTTCACCGGGAGGATCTTATGAAAAAGCGTATCACTGCACTTCTTTTACTCCTTACACTATCTGTCACTTCACTTTTTGCATGTACATCTGCTGACAAATCGGAATCCGCATCAGACAAAACAGCAAAAACTTCAAAATCCACAAGTACTAAAAAACAGGAACTGACTCCTGTTACATTAAATGAAGTAGCACACTCCATCTTCTATGCTCCGATGTATGTGGCAATCGAAAAGGGATATTTTTCCAACGAAGGAATCGACCTTTCTCTCGTGACTGGTTTCGGAGCCGACAAAACTATGACGGCCGTCCTCTCCGGAACTGCCGACATCGGCTTTATGGGTTCGGAAGCTTCTATCTACACATATAACGAGGGGGCGAATGATTATGTTGTAAACTTTGCCCAGCTCACCCAGCGCGCCGGGAACTTCCTGGTTGCCAGGGAAGATATTAAGGATTTCAAATGGGAAGATCTGAAAGGCAAGAAGGTCATCGGCGGTAGAAAAGGCGGCATGCCTGAAATGGTATTTGAGTATATCTTAAACCAGAACCATATCGATCCGGCTACAGATCTCACCATCGACCAGAATATTGATTTCGGTTCTACTGCGGCTGCCTTCGCAGAAGACAAATCCGATTACGACTTCACCGTAGAATTCGAACCTGGTGCAACCAATCTTGAAAAACAGGGTAAAGGGATACGTTGTCGCCTCTCTTGGAACGGACAGCGGCTATGTTCCGTACACTGCTTTCTCTGCAAAGAAGAGTTACATCAACAAACATCCGGAAGTCGTTCAGGGATTCACCAATGCACTGCAAAAGGTATGGACTACGTGGCATCCCACACACCGGAAGACATTGCCCAGGCAATCGCTCCTCAGTTCAAAGAGACCACACTGGATACGATCACAACCATCATTTCCCGCTATTATGAGCAGGATACATGGAAAAAGATCTGATCTTCCGGCAGGAAAGCTTTGATCTTCTTCAGGATATCTTAGAAGAAGCAGGCGAGCTTAAGGAACGCGCACCTTACAAGGATCTCGTAACTACTACTTATGCAGAAAAGGCAGCAAAAGCAAGCAACGATACCCAGAAAACCAATTAATTCTATACTCCGATATCTACAAAACCGGCAACTTCTCTTGCTTACTATGGTATAAAAAATAATGCTGCAAACTTTTCTTCGTTCTGCAGCATTATTTTTAAATTATCATATATTCGTAAGAACCTGCTATCAGCAGTTTTCTTTTTTCTTCCTATATTCGCCTATGCCAGCTCCGCATCCAGGTGCTCTTTCACATAACCGCTGACTTTATCTCTCGGAATCTCCATCACCACTGCCATTTCTCCATACAGGAACTTCTCGGCGCTGGACATATATCTCTCATCAACGTTGATCGTCTTTTTTTCCCGCCAGTAATCTCTTCTTATTTCTCCCATATCAAGTCTTGATCAGTGAGATCCACTCCCGGCACTGATTGTGTAACAATGCGTTCTTGTACATTCCTTCCCGCTGTTTTTCATTTGTCACACCAATGATATCGATCTTTGGCATCTCTTTAATCAAATTCTCCGCCTCTTCTTTGTGATCAGTTTTCTGATCTGATCCCGCTTATTATCGACTGGTGTGTATACCGTTCCACCTGCATCATATACCGGTTTTAACGTATAATACTCTTTGTCCGAACTGCCCATGTCAATCTTGCCAATATTTACTACTTCGCAGACGCCCTCCTTATAATGCGCCACATAATCTCCTATTTTGAACATTTCTGCCTCCTGTTCTAACACTTCTCTCATGGTAACCTGCAGATGTATGACAACGCTAAAAAGAGCGCACAATCCGAAGTTATATCGAACTGCACGCCATCTTTTCTGGTATCGTATTATGAAATTTGTAAACGCGCTGACATAAACTCTTGATATACCTATTATATCACAACCATTTCACGGATGTAAGATTTTTTAAGAATTTCTCTCAAAATCAACCCTGCACCGCACAAAGCCACCAATATTTTCCTTTGTATCAGTATCAGCCAACGTGGAATTTTTTATGCATTTCTTCTTTAAATTCTTTTCGTTTGAATAAAATTAATCCGATCAACAGCAGAAAACTGCACCCGATACAGATAACCGATGGAGTCTTGTAATGGATTACTCCTGTCACTAAAAAGAATCAATGGAAGAATCATCGAATAGACAGCGGCCATCACATAATAGATCATATATTCTCTCGGTGACAGGGAACGTATTCTTGATATGATCAACATTACAACCTGGATCAGCAGGCAGATATCCGGAATTCCGATATTCACAGACCAGCCTCTCCATCCGGTTCCGAGATCCCACAATACACAGATCCCTGACATGATCAGAAGCTGCCATGCCGCATTCTTCAGCAGATTGAACCGTTTCACATAACCGACTGCCATTGTAAGCCACATCGTCGCACACCCGGCTGCCACGAACACCGACCAGTGCACGCCGGGCGATATAATGATATCCGTCATCATACTGATCACGATCGCTGCAATACAGCAAAATGTAAAGATCTGTAATACTTTCTTTCCTTCATAATTTGGTCTTGCATCCTCCGGGAAATCCGGTTCTGCCACTTTGACCGAAGCCCCCAGTTCTTTCAATATCCGGTAGAAATTCCGCTGGATATTCGTGCTGTCGTATCTCGATGTAAAGCAAAGTGATAACGTATCTTGAAAAGAACAGATACATAATTCTGTCCGGTTCGTACTTGTATACACGCCAAACTTTTCAATATATTGCGCATAATCTTCCGGCATCTTTACCACACTCATGTTCGAAAGCACGGCGGTTACTTCCTGCTCCGCCATCTTGGCACCCGCACGGATACAGCGGTTTTTCAGTTCAGCGGTGCCCATTTTAAGATCTTATGCTTTTCTATTGCAATCAGTTCATTCATCCGTCCTGCCATATGCTCTTTGGACAGATTCTCCTGAAAATATAACTTTACTGCCTCCAGTACATCTTCAAAAGAATCTTTTCCTCCTCCGAACTGATACCCCGGCTCTATATAACCGAAGAAATTCAGCATCGAATCCGATGGAAAAATCTTTCTTAAATTCACCGGAACCATCAGGATAACCGGCTTCTTCTCCTGCATCCGGCTCATTTCTTCATGGATTGCACAGATAAATGCAGCCGTCAGGAGCACCGACATGGAGACTTTCTTTTCTCTGGCAATCCCAGCAGTTCTTTTACCGACATGGAAGCTTCATTGATCTGCAGCTCTTCATATCCTTTTCCACCCTTTTTGATCTGAACCGCCCTGATCTTTTTCTTTTTCTTTCTTGGAAAATCCGGATCATAATATCGGCTGAAACTGTCATCTTCTGATCTTTTACCGTCAGATACTGGTTTGACAGCTCCACCGGTTCCAGATCTTCTTCGTGGATCAGATACAGATAATTCTTCACCAGTTCTCTTAGGAATTCTGTTGCACCGGTTCCATCTGTCAGCGCATGAAATACTTCAAAATTGATCCGTTTTTTTATAATATGTCACTTCAAATAAAAAGTGTCTTTTTATCCCGTACATACAGGCTGCTGCAAGGTTCTTTATATTCTTCCCTTACCACCGGTCTTAATTCACTTTTCTCCAGATAATGCCAGAAAAGCCCCTTTCTCATAACCGACAAAAATACGGGATACTTTTTGTATCGTCTGATTCAGAGCTTCCTGTAATATTTCTTCTTTTACTTCTTCTTTCAGCTCACAATAGAACCGGAACACTCTGGTATCTTTCGGGCTGCTGGCTGCGGAAAATAACTTTGCCGCATTATCCAGACTTCTCCAGTAAGCACGTTTTTGCTCAAACACCGGCTTTCTCCTCCCCCTTTACTTTCCCGCTTTATTCTTCGTTTGCAGGACTAACCTTCCGGCTGTTTTCATCAGATGTATAGCCGCTCAGGAAACGGTTAATAATAGCAAAAGCTCTCCTGTACATGGTAATATTTTACTCCCAGTGCAAAGAATCCGTGAAGTGCATCCTGTATTCTGTGCACCTCCACCTTATTGCCCGCTTCTTTTAACCTTCTTCCATACTCTTCCCCTCATCTCTGAGAGGATCACATTCCGCCGTTAAGATCAGTGTATCCGGCTGGTTGCTGTAATCGGTCTCCATGAGAGGTGCAAGATATTTACTTTTCTTATCTTCTTCTGCCGATGCATAGAAATTAATATAATCCCGCATCTTTCCCGCAGTCAGAAGATATTCCGTCCCGTAACGTCTTACCGACAAATATGGGGACTCCTCACTGTAATCATTATTTACCGCAGGATAGATCAGTATCTGTCTCTTCGGCAGGAATTCTCCCTGATCTCTTGCCATCAGTGAAACAGCTGCTGCCAGATTCCCACCGGCACTGTCTCCAATCAGTGTAATCTTATCCGGATCTGTATTCAAGATAAACTGGTTCGTGTACATAGCCTTTGCCGCCATATAACAATCGTAAAAACCAATGGGAAATGGATACTCCGGCGCCAGCCGGTACTCTACCGATACAACGATATGATCTGTTGCCGAAGCAAGCCGGGCACAGATTCTTTCATAATTATCAATACTTTCCGTTACCCATCCTCCCCGTGAAAGAACAGAAATACCGGCAGATCATCCTCCATCTTTTTCCCCTGGAAGGAATATCCTTACAGGGATCTGATGATTGCCGTTATAAATCTTATAGTCAATCGTCTTATGAAATATCTTCATCGGATCAATTGCTTTTAAATTCGCCAGGTGTCTTGAAGCCTCCACTTCAATGCCGTCGAAGGACAGCGCTTTTAATACCCGCCTCATTGATTTGTTGATCGCCATTATCTGATATATCCTTCCTCATATGCTTTTGCTTTATTAAATGCATATAACTCTGCAAAAGTTGCCTGCTTGTATGGAGAAGCGTAGAAAATCCCCACCATTCCACATGTGATAACCGTAAGAATATCCCATCCAAGGAATGACAGATCCAGAATAAACGTCTCCATCTTCTGTCCGTCCATCATACGCTTACTGATCTGGAACGCTTCTTTTCTGTCCATTCCCGGATTCTCTGCAAGAATGTAAGGAATCATCAGGTATTCATAATGCTTCACGATTCCTGGAATCACCAGCAGTAATGTCCATAAGGATGTAAAAGTTCTCTTAAGAACATGGTCAGTACAATATTCACATAATGTCCGGAACGGAATGCATCAAACATCGTTCCAACCGTTGGATTCTCTGTTTTATTCAATACGAAGAAACGTTTTCCACCTACTTCCAGAAGATTTCCCACGAATATCTTCAGTGCCCATATTACAATCGTTAATATAATCGCAGCCATTGCAATTGCCAGCCCTGCAAATGGGAATCCCCATCCGTAATGATATGAGAATGAAAACCCGTCATTCCCATACAGACTGTTCTGTGAAGCACCACTTCCGGTTCTTCCTCCGCTTATGCTGCTAAGTCCCGTGATGATTCCCATGATCACTGCTACAGCCACACATGCCCAGTAATTCTTCTTAAATGCAATCTTACCATTTGTTTTCAGTCTTTCTCTTGTCCAGTTCATATACTTTTTCTCCTTGTTTATCCCTGTTGCTTTGCATCTTGAATCTTTTCATTTAAATCATTCAGATATACCCATCGGTCCATCTTCTCATCCAGTGCATTCTCAGTCTCTTCTTTTTTCTCCATAAGTTCCCGCAATTTCACCGAATTAGTCGCATTGGCTGCAATCTGTGCATCCAGTGTCTCAATCTTTTCTTCCAGTTTTGCAATGTCATCATCGATCGACTCGAACTCCCGCTGCTCTTTGAATGTGAATTTCAGCTTTGGTTCCCGCTGTTTCCAGGTATCTTTCGAAGAGCTCTCTGCCTTCTTCGGCTGTTCCTCTGTCCCGGCAGCATGTCCTTTCAATGACATCTCTGTATCCAGACCTTCCAGTTCTTTGCGGATCAGATAATCCGAATAACCACCCTCGAACTGTCGTACTTTTCCGTCTCCTTCAAATGAGAAGATACGGTTCACAATACGATCCAGGAAATAACGGTCATGTGATACCGTGATGATAATTCCGTCAAAGTGATCCAGATAATCTTCCAGGATCGTCAGCGTCTGGATATCCAGATCGTTGGTCGGCTCATCCAGGATCAGTACATTCGGTGCACTCATCAAAACACGCATCAGGTACAGTCTTCTCTTTTTCTCCCCGGAAAGCTTCTCAATCTTTGACCACTGCATGGCTCCGTCAAATAAGAAGCGCTCCGGCATCTGGGATGCCGTGATCTTTCCGTCTGATGTCGTAACATATTCTCCCACTTCTTTGACATAATCAATCACTTTCATGGATGCATCCATATATTCATTCTCCTGAGAGAAATATCCGATCCGGATCGTCTGCCCAATCTCGATCGTGCCATTATCCGGTTTTACAATCCCATTAATAATCTTAAGAAGTGTCGTCTTTCCACAGCCATTCGGTCCGATGATTCCGATTCTGTCATTTTTTAGGAAAATGTAACTGTAGTCATCGATCAGCTTTCTTGCTCCATAAGATTTACTGATGTTCTGAAGCTCGATCGTCTTATTTCCCATACGGGACGCTACGGAATCCAGTACCACTTTCTTTTCTTCCTGAATGTCCTTGATCTCCTGCATTGCCTTGATGCGGTCAATGTGTGCTTTCTGTTTCGTACTTCTGGCTCTTGCACCTCTTCCCAGCCATTCGAGTTCTGTACGCAGAAGACTCTTTCTCTTTCTTTCTGTCGCCAGTGCCATATCCTGACGTTCTGCTTTTAACTTGACAAACTCCGAATAATTTCCAGGGTAGCTGTATAATTTCCCTGATCTACTTCCACGATCCTGGTTGCCACACGATCCAAAAAATAACGGTCATGGGTAACCATCAGGATTGCCCCGCGAAATCCGATCAGATATTCCTCCACCACTCAGACATCGCATTATCCAGGTGGTTGGTCGGTTCATCCAGTACCAGGATATCTGCCGGTGTAAGCAATGCATTGACCAGTGCAATTCTCTTCTTCTGACCGCCGGACATATGCTCTACTTTCTCGTCATAGTCATAGAAGCCAAGCTTGTTCAGCATGGATCTGGCATCTGCTTCAATTGTCCACTGATTCAGCTCATTCACATTGTCTGCGATTGCCGCACGCAACACCGTTGTTCCCTCTTCAAATTCCGGTGTCTGCGGCAGATAACAATCTTGACCTGATTTCCTATACTGATCTTACCTTCATCGTATGGTTCTATCCCGGCTGCCACTTTTAAAAGCGTAGATTTTCCCATTCCGTTAATTCCGATCACACCGATCTTTTCATTCTCATTGATGCTGAATGCAACATCATTCAGAAGGACACGGTCAGTATAAGCCTTCGTAATATGCTCCATCGTAAGTAAATTCATACTTTAGTTCTCCTTCATAAGCCTTTCGGATCTTCCCATCGGCAGTCCCTGTAAAATGCCTGACAGGCCAGAAAAGAGACCGGAAACTCCGATCTCTTTTCGTTCTCCTCTTTCTATTATATTTTACAGAAAGACATATTTCAATATGAATAATACCGTAAGTACATACATTAATGCGCTGATCTTCTTTTCTTTTGCTTTTCCAGTCATCAGATTCAGGATCACATAAGAGATAACTCCCATAGAGATACCTTCTGAAATGCTGTAGAAGAATGGCATAGCCAGAATACAGATGTAGCATGGCAGTGCCTCTGAAAAATCATCAAAATCAATTGTGTCACATTTGTCAGCATGTAGAATCCAACCACGATCAGGGCCGGTGCTGTTGCAAATGAAGGAATTGCCAGGAAGATTGGTGACAGGAACAGTGACAGGCCGAATAAAATAGCTGTCGTTGCAGAAGTCAGTCCCGTTCTTCCTCCTTCGGATACACCGGATGCACTCTCTACAAATGTCGTAGTCGTTGTTGTTCCAAGCACTGCTCCAACGGTTGTTGCAACCGCATCTGCCATCAGCGCACCTTTGATATTCGGAAGACGTCCCTCCTCATCTAACATACCTGCCTTTGTAGACACACCGATCAGTGTTCCTATCGTATCAAACATATCTACAAATAAGAATGCAAAGATGACAACGATAAAGTTCAAAGAGAATATTCCGCTGAAGTCAAGCTTTCCAAATACCGGCATGATGCTTGGAATTGTGAATCCCTTGCTGAAATCCGGAAGCAGGCTGTAGAATCCAATTTCTGGATTCGCTACATAGATACCCGCCATCTGACAGATGATTCCAAGAATCCATGTAATCAGGATTCCCCCATAAGATATTTCCCTTTACATTCTTTATTACCAGAATTCCTGTAATTCCCACACCGATCAGTGCAAGAATGACCGTGATTCCTACGTTACTCATAGAAGCTTCCACACCTTTGGCACTGTTATATCCATCAATGGAGAATAACTGCAGAAGTGTAGAACCTCCTACTACGATATTCGCATTCTGAAGTCCGATAAATGCAATGAATAATCCGATACCGACACTTACTGCCGACTTCAGATTCTTCGGAATTGCATTGAAGATTGCCTCACGGATATTTGTAAGTGAAAGTACGATGAAAACGATACCTTCTACAAATACTGCCGTTAATGCAACTTCCCACTTATAACCCATTCCAAGAACAACAGTATAGGCAAAGTATGCATTCAGTCCCATTCCAGGTGCCAGTGCGAACGGGTAATTGGCGAAGAACGCCATCAAGAATGTACCGATCATTGCAGACAGCGCTGTCGATGTAAAGATTGCACCGGAATCCATCCCTGTTGCAGACAGGATACTCGGATTGACTGCAAGGATGTACGCCATAGTCATGAACGTAGTGATACCTGCCATAACCTCTGTTTTGGCATCGGTTCCGTTCTCACGGAGCTTAAATAATTTTTCCAACATGTTTCTCTTTTCCTCCTTATACTCTCAAAAAATAAGATAACGACAACAAAATTACTGTATCTCTCTTTTTTTTTTTCTTAAAGCAAAGTACCTGATTTGGTGCTACGGATAACTCATCGATTCCCATCTGCAGGAATTGTTCTGTCATGTCCAGATCTGCTGCCAGATCACCACATATGCTGATTGTTTTTCCCTCCAGATGTACATTATTCGCAATAATACGTATCATTTTAAGCAATGCCGGATGATGCGGATTATAAAAATGATCCAGTTTAGAATTTGTTCTGTCCATTCCCAGTGTAAGCTGCGTCAGATCATTCGTTCCTATACTGAAAAAAATCAGCCTCCCGTGCCAGTTCACCGCTTATCATAACCGCTGCCGGTGTTTCAATCATAACTCCGATCTGTATTTCTTCATTAAACGGAATCTTCTCATCTTTTAACTCTTTTTATCTTTTCCAGAAGCAGTTTTGCCTGCTGTACTTCTTTTACATCTGTAACCATCGGGAACATAATAGACATCTTTCCATAAGCAGATGCACGTAAAATTGCACGTAACTGCGTCTTGAATATCTCGTCTTTATCCAGTGACACACGGATTCCCCTGTATCCCATCTCCGGATTATTCTCTTCTCCCAGATCCAGACACTCTGCTGTCTTTTCACCGCCCAGATCTGCTGTGCGGATCACAACCTTTTTCATTCCCATCGCTTCTGCTGCCAGACGATATACCTGAAACTGCTGTTCTTCTGTCGGAAGTTTCGGACCATTTTCCATATAAATAAATTCACTTCTGAATAATCCGATTCCACCCGCATCACTGCGCAGAACGCTTTCAATGTCTTCCCTGCTTCCGATATTCGCGCACACATCAATTTTTTGTCCGCTCTGCGTAATATTTTCTTTTTTCCCTTCAGACGTTCCAGACTCTGTACCTGCGTATGATTCTCATCTTGTCTCTGTTTCATCTTTGAAATCGTTGTATAATCAGGTTCGATATATACTTTTCCCTCAAAACCATCGATAATAATGGTCTTGCCTTCGTATTCTTTCTTTAAAGACTCTCCCAGTCCGATCACAGATGGAATTCCTTTTGTTCTTGCAAGCACTGCCGTATGAGAATTAATTGTTCCGTATCTGGTAACAAACCCAAGAATCTTGCTCTTATCAAGCTTTACTGCCTCACTTGGATATAATTCACCGGCTGCCAGTATAAACGGTTCATCTGTCAGCATCTTATCTTTCCATGCCCTTGCAAGAATCCGAAGTACCCTTGTCGACACATCTTTAATATCTGCTTCGTGTCCCTGTACATAACTTTTATTACTTTTTGCCGCACTTGCCAGTACATTTTCCACCGCATTTTTTTACAGCATACTCTGCATTCAACTTATGCTCTACGATAATATTTGTAATCTGCCTGATGATTTCCTGATCTTCAAGGATCATCTGCTGCATCTCAAATATAGCTGCATTCGCTTCACCTACTTCCTTAGAAGCCGAATCATACAGATCCCTCAGTTCCTGCAACGCTTTCTGCCTTGCTTTCTGAAAACGCATAACCTCTTTTTCTACATCTTTTACATAGATTCTGCGAATCTCTTTTGTATCCCGCTTATAAAAGGAAAGTTTTCCGATTGCAATTCCTTCTGATATTTTTTTCCAGTCAATGTAATCATAGTTTTCCAACCCTTTTAAACCTTTATTAGTATGAACAATAATACTTTACACGTTTGCCGTTCATTCGTCAAGTAGATTACTTTTTTGTATAAAAACACAAAAACATTCCTTAAATTCATTGACGTCTTTATCAATATATGCTAATCTGACAACAGTGTAATTCATAGAATACTTTTTATAAATTGCACGATTTAATAATTTTTATGGAGGTATAATCATGAAAGGTACAGTAAAGTGGTTTAACAACCAAAAAGGATACGGATTCATTTCTGACGCTGAGGGTCATGATGTATTCGTTCATTATTCAGGACTGAATATGGAAGGATTCAAGACACTTGAAGAAGGTCAGGAAGTGGAATACGAAGTTACAGAAGGTGCTAAGGGCCCACAGGCTGTTAACGTAACACCACTCTAATCGCAACAATCTAAGTTTTTAATGTACCTTTTATATATTAAAATATATCTATTTCGGATTTAAATATTTAAAAGTAATACATGACTTAACGAGAGGATTATGAGAAAAAAGCCAGATAACTGCAGTTATCTGGCTTTTTATCATATCTGCCAAACCGGTCATCTGAAGATACACAGATGACCGGTTCTTCTGTATTATTCAGTATTGTTTCTGTGGTCTTGAAACATTCAGCTGAAGATCAATTCCAAATGGATTAACCACAACTCCCGTAACTTCCGGGCCCATTGCTTCCGGAATTCTGGCTGCTTCGACAACTCCCATTGTATACTTCATATCTCTGTTCTCATTCTGGAATTTCAGGAATTCCTGAACGTCTGTAAAGATCGGCATCAGTACCTGTCCGTCATCTTTATTCAAAATCGGCATTTTTTTATCTTCACTGATTGCCGTGATATATCTGCCCCTCTGATAATGTGCCATCAGTTCTTCCTGCAGTTCCTTTGTTTCATCCGTGAGTTTTAATTCTTTCTGGCTTCTTACCTTCTGCATAAAATACATTGCAGTAATCTGAAGTTCGGATTCTCAATCGGTTCTTCGCCCGGCTTCTGTTCCGGTCTTCTAACCAGTTCCCCTAACTGAATCGCAATCTCTTCTTCTGTTCCTTTACCGATTACCATACAGTTCACCCCGATTGGGAATAAACTGCTATAGAAAGGAAGCAGGTATTTTTTTCAATATTAAAAATTTTTAACGGATTATTCGCCTTCAGGAATTCCTGTCCTCCGCGCATTGCATCTTCTTCTGAAAAGAATACAAACACTTCATCATCATACGTCTCGGATCACATACCACAAAAGGCATTCTTGTACAATCAGACATCAATACATAGATGGCATCCGATTCCCGTAACTTTTTTAAAACGCTGTTTTTGTCTACACTCATACTGTTCCTCTTTCACTTCTATTGATTAGCACGATATGCCTCGTCCGCGCTATACACGTCGAAACCACTACCTTTAAGAATATCGATCACCCTTCCAGGATCATCACTCTTTAATACAGCTGCTGCATCTGCTCCATTTGCAAATGCATACATATATTCAATATTCACTTCTCCATCTACAATCTGATGCATTGCTTTATTCAATGAACCGGTTGCATGTGGTACACGAAGTGCTACAACATCTGTCAGCATTGCTGTAATTCCAGCTTCTTTTAATGCTGCACGTCCTTTGTGCGGGTCAGAAACGATCAGACGAAGCATTCCATAATCTGATGTATCCGCAAGACTCAGTGCAACAATATTCACACCTTTTTTTGCCAGTACATCCAATACTTCTTCCAGACGTCCTTCTCTGTTTTCCAAAAAAACTGATAACTGTTGTACAGTATTACTTACGCCCATGTTATTCCCTCCTGTTTATAAACCTCTGTTATCAATGACACGTTTTGCCTTGCCTTCGCTTCTTTCGATTGTCTTAGGCTCTACAAGTTTTACTCTTACTGCAACACCAAGTGCCTGTTTCAGTACTGCAGCAACTTTGTTCTTCAGTTCATCCAGCTTACGGATCTCATCTGAAAAATATTTTTCATCTACTTCTACCATTACAGTCAGTACATCCAGGTTATTTTCACGATCTACGATCATCATATAATGTGGTGCAACACCGCCTCCGATAGAAAGCAGGGCTGTCTCTACCTGTGTCGGGAATACGTTGACTCCGCGGATAACCTTCATATCATCTGTACGGCCTTTGAACTTGGAAATTCTAGGAAGCGTTCTTCCACACTCACGTAGAATGATCAATACTTGTAAGATCCTTTGTTCTGTAACGAAGTAACGGCATACCTTCTTTTACAAGTGTGGTAAATACAAGTTCTCCTGTCTCCCCGTCTGCACATGGTGTATGATCTGCCGGATTCAATACTTCCGGATAGAAATAATCTTCATATATATGCATTCCTTTATGATGGATACATTCCAGTGCAACACCCGGACCTGTAATCTCACACAATCCATAGATATCAAAACAGTTAACATTTAACAGTTCTTCAATCTTCAGACGCATCTCTTCTGTCCATGGCTCTGCGCCATTGATTCCTACTTTTAACCGAAGCTTATCTACGATGCCTGCCTCGTTGGCAGCTTCTGCCAGATATAAAGCATAAGATGGGTACATGCAAATGCAGTCGCACCAAAATCTTCCATACACATCAACTGTCTTTTTGTATTACCTGCTGACATCGGAATAGCCATTGCTCCAAGCTTTCTTGCTCCGAAATCAGTCCCATTCCTCCTGTAAACAAGCCATATCCATAGCAGATATGCAGACGATCCTCTGCAGTAAGTCCTGCCATCGTAAGTCCTCTTGCCACACATTCTCCCCATACATCTATATCTTTCTGTGTATAAGAAGCAAGAGTCAGCTTACCGGTTGTTCCTGATGTTCCCTGCACTCTGACGATCTTTTCCTGTGGAACAGCCAGAAGTCCGAATGGATAATTCGCTCTTAAATCTTCTTTTGTCGTAAATGGAAGTTTCCCGATATCTTCAATCCCCTTGATATCTCCCGGTTCGATTCCCCATATCATCCATTTTCTTGCGATAAAATTCTACGTGATCATATACATTCTTAACCTGCTTTACCAGACGTTCACTCTGAAGTGCAGTCATCTCATCCCTGCTCATGCATTCAATCTTAGGATCGCTGATCTGTTCTTTCCAGTCCTTTAATGCTACCTTTGCCATAACCTCTTATGTACCTCCTTATAAATGATAACCACCATCAAATGCCTTTTATTTATCTCAATAGTTTTCGGAGGAACTGTCTTTTCAATCACCTCATACCATTGTTCTTTTGTAAAAGTCCATGTGCTGTGCTGCAACTCCAAGCACAATCAGATTGAATACTCTGGAATTACCGATTTTTTTGCTTCTTCTGTTGCATTTACTGTATATACTTTGTGATCTTTCCCCAGTGTTTCAATAATGTCTTCCGGGTATTCTGCTGCCCCGATCACAACCGGCATCGGATCAATTCTCCAGTCATTGATGATCAATGCTCCGTCTTTTTCAGGAAATGTGCATATCTCAGTGCTTCCAGACGTTCAAATGCGATAATCACATCTGCCTGCCCTTCTTCTACGATTGGTTCTGCCACCTGTTCTCCGTACCTTACAAATGTTACAACGCTTCCTCCACGCTGAGCCATTCCATGTACTTCGGAAAGTTTTACGTCATATCCGCCGGTAATGGCAAGTCCTCCTAAGATTCTGCTGGTAAGCAGTGTTCCCTAATCCGCCGACTCCGACGATCATAATATTCTTTGTTGCCATTATCTGTCACCTTCCTTTACTAACTCAATCGCATCGAATTTACACAGGCTTGCACAAAGTCCGCATCCAGTACACATCGTATCATCGATGGACACTGTTCCGTCAGCATTTTTTGTCATTGCAGGACATCCAGGTTTCATACACATACCACATTTCTTACATTTATCTGTATGCGTCTGATATAACGGTTTCTTTGATTTGTCCAGAAGTACACATGGTGTCTTCGTAATGATCTGGATACTTCATCTTTGGCAATCTCTTCTTTTACAGCCTTTTCCACAGCCTGAATATCTCTTGCATTGACTTCTACCACATTCTTAACACCTATTGCACGACATAATGCCGGAATATCAATTGCATAAGTCGGATCTCCCTGCAGTGTCTTACCAGTTGCAGCGTGATCCTGATGTCCTGTCATACCTGTCGTAGAGTTATCAAGATCATCACTGTTCCGGTTGCCTTATTGTACATCATATTCATCAGAGAATTGACACCCGTATGTAAGAATGTAGAATCGCCGATCACAGCAACCCAGTTCTTAATATATTCTTTTCCTTTTGCCTTTTCCATACCATGAAGGCTTGAAATACTTGCTCCCCATACAGATGGTTGTATCCACAACACTAAGTGGTGCTACTGCGCCCAGTGTATAACAGCCAATGTCACCTGCCGCATGAATCTTTAACTTGTTCAGTACATAGTACACACCTCTGTGTGGACATCCCGGACATAAGATTGGTGGTCTTCCCGGTGCCTGCGCAGGCTTACTGATATCAAGTTCTTCTTTCAGAATTGCCTCACGGAGCATATTGGCACTGTATTCCCCCTGTACCGTGAAGATTTCTTTTCCGATTGCTTTGATGCCCCCAGGATTTAACCTGTGTCTCAATCACCGGGTCAGTTCTTCTACAACATATAAGGTATCTACTTTTTGAAGCAAATTCTTCGATCAGCTTTCTTGGAAGCGGATTTACCATACCAAGTTTTAATACAGATGCTTCGGAAGTGCTTCCTTTACATACTGGTATGGAATACCGCTGGTGATTACACCGATCTTTGTGTCATTCATCTCTACTTTGTTGATTGGAAGTGTATTAGCAGCTTCCGCAAGTTCGAGATTGCGCTTTTCAATCTCTACGTGGCGGAGTTTTGCATTTCCCGGCATCATAACATTCTTGCGGATATTCTTCTCATATGGTTTATCTTCTATTTCTTTGCGTTCGTTTAATTCTACAAGTCCCTGGGAATGTGCCAGTCTTGTTGTTGTACGGTAAACAAACGGACGGTCAAATTTCTCACTCAGATCAAATGCTACTTTGATAAATTCTTTTGCTTCTGAACTGTCTGAAGGCTCGATAACAGGGAGCTGTGCCGCACGTGCTACCATTCTTGTATCCTGCTCATTCTGAGAACTGTAAAGTCCCGGATCATCCGCAACAACAATGACAAGTCCTCCGTTTACACCCATATAAGAAACTGTATATGTAGGGTCTGCTGCCACATTAAATCCAACGTGCTTCATACAGGACATCGCACGTACCCCCGCTACAGATGCACCGATCGCTACTTCTGTCGCAACTTTTTCATTCGGTGACCACTCGCAGTATAAACTGTCTTTATATTTGACCAGGTTCTCACTGATCTCTGTACTAGGCGTACCTGGATATGCTGCCGAAACCTTTACTCCGGCCTCATATGCACCTCTGGCAATCGCCTCGTTTCCAAGCATAATTACTTTTTCTGACATACTTCTTTTCCATCCTTTCGTGTAAGCGGCATTCCATTTACGCCACCTTGTAATAGTATAACACAATACTTTCGCGAGTTAAAGCATTAATTTGGCAGAAACATGGTTTTTTATATATGTTTCTTGCAGCTATACTCATTCAGGTCTATACGAATGATTGCTACCGCTTTTTCAAGATTTGGATTTTTCTGGAATTCATCAAATGTTCTGCCGGTCTGATGCTTCATGATAACATTCAGGGCCTTTAGCTTTTTCTCTTGGATTATCGATAATACTTGCAGTTCCTTTTCCGATGATACTTGCATAGTAATAACTGTACTGACATGCGGTATCTCCTTCCACCAGTTCATGTCTGTAATCAATTTCAACTCCGACATTTGCATTTTTTTCTGATCAGATCGATCTTTTTTCCTTCTCTTGCACCATGGATATAAAGGATCACTTTTCCTTCTTCCCTTACGTATCCATAGTTCACCGGCACAATATACGGCCCGTTCTCATCCATGATCCCGATTCTGCACACCTTGCATTCATCAAAAATCTGTTGGATTTCTTCCATCTCTGTTACTTCTCTGTCTTTTCTTCTCATCCGCATACCCTCATTTCTGATTTATTCTTTTCCGATTCCTGTCATCATCCGACTTATTCCTTGAAGATAAATACCGGCATCGGCGGACAGTTCTTCCGGTTATAGTATTCATTGACGATCACGGTATACTCTTTTCCCGGAAGTGCTTTCACATATTCCAGGATTTTTCTTTCTCTTCAAACCCGGTATCTCCGCCGCTGTAAATGCACAGGCTCATCATACCACCGTGTTTCAATATGCCAAGGCCTTTTCCGATTGCCTCAATACTGGTCCTGTATGTGGTTGCAAGATTATGATTGCCTCCCGGAAGATATCCGAAATTAAAGCAGATCACGTCTGCACTCTCTTTTCCGGCATACCGGTCCATATGTTCATGACCATCCAGAATTAATTCTGCCTGCATTTCTTTTCCATGCGTTTTCAGTAATTCTTTCGTCACATCCAGAGCTTCCTGTTGAATATCAAATGCAAGTACCTTTCCTTTTTTCTCCGGCAAGCTCACACAGGAACAGGGTATCATTCCCCTTTCCCATAGTCGCATCGATATAATATCCGCCTTCTTCTGCCTGCGAGCGGATGATCTCGTGACACCAGTATGTGATCTGTGACTGTTTCATTCTTCCCATCTGTTATCTTTCTCCTGCTTTTTTTGCTATCTGGCACTCTAAAAATCAAACAATGACAGCTGGTTCGATGCCGGAAGATCTGCAAGGATCCCAAGCTCTACCATCGTGTCAATAACGGTCTTACTTGCTTTTGTTCTCTGTCTGAAGTCATCCAGTGACAGATAAGTTCCGTCTTTAGATGCTTCTGCAACTGCCTCGGCAGCTTTTTTTCTCCCATACCGTCGATACTCGAAAGTGGCGGCATCAGTTTGCCGTTTACGATCAGGAACTTTGTCGCCTGTGCTTTGTAGATATCAAGCGGCTCAAATTCGAATCCTCTTGCATACATCTCCTGCACAATCTTCATATCCTTCATCGTATCCTGTTCTTTTTACTGAGTGTCGCAGAACGGCGGTTGTAATCATCAATATAGTACTGAAGCTTTTCCTTCCCTGGCACATGATCTCGTAAGAAAATGCATCTGCACGGATTCCAAAATACGCCCCATAATATGCCAGTGGATAGTTGATCTTACAATATGCAATACGCCATGCCATCATAACGTATGCCGCCGCATGGGCCTTCGGGAACATGTATTTGATCTGTTCACAGGACCAGACATACCAGTCGGGTACATTGTGTTCTGCCATGTCTTTTTTGAACTCCGGCCATTCTTTACATTTTCCTTTTGCAACGGTTCCCTTACGGACACGCTCCATAATGGTAAATGAGTCCTCACTGTCCATCCCCTTGTTGATCAGATAGGTCATGATATCATCACGGGTACAGATTGCCGTGGAAATGGTTGCCTTTCCGCTCCGGATCAGTTCCTGTGCATTATTCAGCCACACGTCCGTTCCATGTGACAGACCGGAGATTCGGATCAGATCCGAAATTGTATTCGGCTTTGTATCCACTACCATCTGGATAACGAAATCAGTTCCAAATTCCGGGATCCCAAGGCATCCGACCGGACATCCGCCGATATCATCCGGCTTGATACCAAGTGCCGATGTATCATGAAACAAAGAAATTACCCCGGATCATCCAGTGGGATCTTCGTAGCATCAAAACGGTTATCCGTCTCATTGTATTCGTTGTCCATCGCCGGGGAACTGATATATTCCTCCAGTGTCTTGATCATAGTCGGATCATCATGTCCGAGAATATCAAGTTTCAAAAGGTTGTGGTCTATGGAATGGTAATCAAAATGTGTGGTGACGATATCCGTCGTCATATCATTCGCCGGATGCTGTACCGGTGTAAAAGAGTTGATCTCTTCGCCAAGCGGAAGTACAATGATTCCTCCCGGATGCTGTCCGGTACTTCGGCGGATTCCCGTACACCCCTGTACGATACGGTCAATCTCACATTTTCTTTTACCCTGTCCGTGTTCTTCGTAATAATTCTTTACATAACCGAATGCGGTCTTGTCCGCCAGTGTACCTACCGTTCCGGCACGGAATGTCTGACCCGCACCAAAGATAACCTCTGTATACTTATGCGCATTACTCTGATAATCTCCGAGAAGTTAAAGTCGATATCAGGCTCTTTATTTCCCTTTGAATCCAAGGAATGTCTCAAACGGAATGTCAAATCCATCTTTTATAAGCTTCTCTCCACATACCGGACATACACGGTCCGGCATATCCCATCCGCAGCCTCCGGCAAATTTCCTGACTTCCTCCGAATCAAAATCACTGTAATGACATTTCTTGCAGTAATAATGTGGACTTAATGGATTTACCTCTGTAATTCCCGCCATGGTCGCTACAAAAGAAGATCCTACGGAACCACGTGAACCTACCAGATATCCGTCTTCCACTGATTTCCATACGAGCTTCTGTGCAATTATATACATAACGGCAAAACCATTGGATATGATTGAATTCAGTTCTCGCTCCAGACGCTCGGTAACGATCTCCGGAAGATTCTCTCCGTACATGGAATGTGCTTTATTATAACAGATATCACGGAGCATCTTGTCCGAATCCGGGATAACCGGCGGACACTTGTCCGGACGCACCGGCGTGATCTTTTCGACCATCTCCGCGATCTTCACCGGATTCTCGATGACAATCTCTCTTGCCTTTGCAGACCCCAGATATTCGAATTCTTCCAGCATCTCATCCGTGGTCCTAAGATACAGCGGCGGCTGATTGTCCGCATCACCAAAGCCCTTTCCTGCCATGATGATTCTTCTGTATACCTCATCTTCCGGATTCATGAAATGCACATCACAAGTTCCGACAACCGGCTTATTGAACCGTTCACCAAGTGCGACGATCTTCCTATTGATTTCTTTTTAAGTCTTCCTCATTCTGTACCTTCGTGATCTTCTGGCTTTCAATCATAAACTGGTTGTTTCCAAGCGGCTGAATCTCCAGATAATCATAAAAGTTGGCGATCTTTGCAATGCGTTCTTCTGATTTGTCATTCAGTATTGCCTGATAAAGTTCTCCTGCCTCACAGGCACTTCCCACCAGAAGTCCTTCTCTGTATTTCGACAGTTCACTCTTTGGAATTCTCGGTCTTCTCGCATAATATTTCAGATGTGACATTGAGATCAGCGTATACAGATTCACGCGTCCCACTTCATTCAGCGCCAGAATGATCACATGGTATGATGGAAGCTTGCGGACAGCATCCGCATTATTTTCGCCGAACTGGTTCAGTTTTGCCAGGTCATAAATCCCCCTGTCTTTTAACATTTCTATAAATTTCACAAATATCTCTGCTGTTGCCCCGGCATCATCAACAGCCCTGTGATGATTTTCCAGCGAAATATGCAGTGCATTCGCTACTACATTCAGCTTGTACTTTGAAAGTGTTGGCAGAAGAATACGCGCCATCGCCACGGTGTCCACCGATGTGAAATCCGGCTGGATATCCTGATATCTGCAATTTTGTTCAATAAAGCTTACATCAAAGGATGCATTGTGTGCGACCAGTGCCGCATCACCGATAAATTCCAGGAATTGTGGAAGAACTGTCTCGATATCCGGTGCTCCTATAACCATCTGATCTGTAATACTGGTAAGCTGTGTGATCTGAAATGGAATCGGTACTTTCGGATTAACGAATGTGCTGAACTTATCAGTAATCTCTCCATGTTCTACCTTCACCGCACCAATCTCAATAATCTTATCCTTAATTGGACTGAACCCTGTCGTCTCAAGGTCAAATACTACATAAGTATCATCCAGTGGCTGCCCCTTTTCATTCACTGCCACATCAGTCAGGTCGTCCACCAGATAGCCTTCCACACCGTAAATCACTTTAAACGGATCATCCTTATCCAGCGACTCAATATAATGGTTCGCATCTGTAAACGCCTGAACGACACCGTGATCTGTAATCGCCATTGCCGGATGCCCCCAGTCATGCGCCTGTTTCAGCAATGTTGTTACATCAGTTACCGCATCCATATCGCTCATCTTTGTATGGCAGTGAAGCTCCACACGCTTTTCCGGTGCCGTATCCACTCTGGATTCTGTAAAATCACTGATCTTTTTTGATTCCGACTACCGACTGGATATTCAGTTCCGAATCAAAACGGTCAACCGTTGTCACACCTTTTAATTTCAGAAATGCGCCATTCTTAATATCCCCCAGGATATCTGCCAGCTGATCATTCCGCACAAACATTTTCACCATAATAGAATCCGTAAAATCCGTAACTGCAAACATAATGATCGTCTTCTCGTTACGTATCTCTCTGGTCTCCATGCTGATGACTTTTTCCGCGGATGGTAATCTCTCCCATCTCTCCCAGGACATTCTTAAGTTCTATCGTCTCATCGTCAAAATCACGTCCGTAGATAAGGTTTGGATCATCGGTAGCTTTACGTACAAAGGAATATCCACCTTTTCCGAATGAGCCGCCCTTCTTAAATCCACCTGAACTTCTTCCGCCACTTTTGGTATTGTTCCGCTTTCTCCTGCTGAGTTGCTTTTTGCTTTGGTCTTTTCGTCTTTCTTCTCTTCTTTTTGTTCCAGTTCCTGTGCTTTCTTTGCTTTTTACGGCCTGCGACTGTTCTCTGATTGCTTCGATTTCCTGCTCTAATTTCGCCTCGTTGTATTTCAGCTTGCTGTCTTTTCTTTTTCATAAAGAACACGGATCTCCACAGGCCTGTGAAACCGTTCTTCAAACACATCTGAAAGATATGTAGATAGCGAATCCTTTTTTTTCCCTGTGCAACAATGGTATCAGTCAGTGTCAGACAGAGGATATTTCCGTTTTCAAATTCATAACTTGCATTCTGCAGCATATTCCGCTCTACTACGCTTCTTTGATCCAGTTCCATCAGGAAGCTGTCATAATATTCATTCATCAGATTTTCCGGTGTATACTGTTCTGAAAGATCATACTGCTCTTTTACCGACACCTGGATATGACTTCTGGCAAACAGCTGCTGTTTTAGCAGGCGTTCTACTTCGTAAATATGTTTTTTCTGGATCAGATGTCTGCTGTAAAGGCTGACACGGATAAAATCCCTTGTTGAATTAGTAGAAACTTTCGTCACTTCCACACCCTGAAACATCATCTGTATATCATCTTTTACTTTTAATGTCGGAAATACCTCAAAAACGGTTTACTCATTCCAGTGTAACAACTCCTGTCTTAACGTTTCCAATAATTCTTCTTCTTTTACTTTTTTGACAATTTCACCTTTCTTGATCAAAAGACCCTCTCCGCATCCTCCGGCAATTCCGATATCTGCTTCTTTTTGCTTCTCCAGGTCCGTTTACCACACATCCCATAACAGCAACTTTAATATCCAGTGGAATATCCGCCACCATATCCTGCACCTGATTTGCGAGTCCGATCAGATCAATCTTGGTTCTTCCACAGGTCGGGCAGGATACTACTTCTATTCCACCCTTTCTAAGTCCCAGTGTCTTTAAGATCAGCTTGGCCGATTTGATCTCTTCTACCGGGTCTCCGGTAAGAGATACACGAATCGTATCTCCAATCCCTGACTTAAGATCAGTCCGAGTCCGGTCGATGATTTTATATTTCCTGCAAGTAATGTTCCTGACTCTGTAATACCGACATGCAGCGGGTATGGACATTGCGGTGCAAGCAATTCATGCGCTTTTACACACATCATCACATCTGAAGATTTGATACTTACTACAAGATTATCATATCCCATATTTTCAATCAGATGCACTTTATCCAGTGCACTTTCTACCAGTCCTTCTGCTGTCACTCCATGGTATTTCTCTACCAGATGTTTTTCAAGCGATCCACTGTTCACTCCGACACGTATCGGTATATGATATTCTTTTGCTTTTTCTACCACTGCTCTGACTCTTTTTTCATCTCCGATATTTCCCGGATTGATACGGATCTTATCCGCTCCGTTTTCGATTGCTGCAATTGCCAGGCGATAATCAAAATGTATATCCGCCACCAGTGGAATATGGATCTGCTTTTTAATCTTGCTGATACTTTCTGCCGCTTCCATCGTTGGCACTGCCACACGAATGATATCACATCCTGCTTTTTCAAGTCTTAAAATCTGTGCCACACATGCTTCTACATCTTCCGTCTTTGTATTTGTCATAGACTGGATCGCAATTTTTTCTCCACCACCGATGCATACATCCCCAATTTGTACTTTTCTGGTTTTATTCCTGTAGTTATCCATTTATTTTCCTCCTTTTCCATATCCATGCAGAGAACTTGCCACTGGCAACTTCTCTTGCATACTTTGGTATCTACATAACCTGCCACTGGCAGCTTCTATTTCATACTTTGGTATGTATAACAAACACCCCTCTATACACTGCATAGAGGGCCCTCATCTATTTTTTATTGAACATCATCTGCTCACCATATTCACGTTCTGTCAATGTCATTGTTCCGCCATCAATACTGTATTCAAATGTCGTTCCTATCGACTGCACTGCATTCTTTAACGTCTCTTCTGTATACTGACCATTTGATTTTTCTGCAATTTCCTGAATCTTATTATCATCCTCCTGAATGGATATCGTCTTGGATTCCTTACTGAGCGTATATGTCATCGGGACTTGCGTTTCTTCTCCATCCCCGGATGCCGGAAGTATAACTGTCATCTGTCCGTTCCGACCGATCTTAAGATCCATATTACCGTCTTCATCTGTCCATGATCCCTCCAGTGGGTTTCCTGTAAACATCTTCATTAAAAGAAAGATTGCTATAATTACGATCAGGACAGATGTAACAGCCGTAACGACTGTCCATATCTTACTTCTTTTTTGCCTCATCATTGTTTGCTATCATCTATCCATTTCCTTTCTTTAATAATTCTATTTTTTAGTATTACCATCATATTAAATTATATGTGGTTTTTACTTTCATGTCAACGACGGGGTGATCGTTTGTTTCTTCTTTCATTACTCATCAATCTCTACTAACAGATAAAATCCTCTGTCTGTCTGTTCGATTTTCTGTATTTTTCCCTTTCTTGACTTTATTCTCTGTCTTGTACGATAAATTCCTGACATCGCAATGGATGGCTCTACAAGATAAGTGTACTGACCTGTCACAGCACTTCTTTCACTGATCTCAACTTCCTGTCCTTCCGTTACCAGTCCTTCTCTTTCCATTTTAAAACGTTCTACTCTCACTTTATCTGCTTCCTTCTCTTAATATTCACTTCAATCTGTTTGTTCTCCACTTATGCACTTTCGCCTCTTTTTGTTCCATTTCGGCACATCTGCGACACATTTCGTTGAGAATCGACACTTTCCGTGTTCGAAGTGCAACACTTGGTAAAATATACCAATCAATTTAGGAGGTATCCGACATGCCATTTTCTGAAAAACTAAAAAATTACGTGAAGAAAATCATTATACCCAGAAATATGTTGCAAAATATCTCAATGTTGCACGTTCTACCATTGCCGGGTATGAAACAAAGAATCGTCAGCCTTCTCACGAAAAAAACTGACGATTCTTGCTGAGCTTTTTCATGTTTCAGTTGATTATCTGCTGGACGATGATATCAGTGAAATCACACTTTCCGATAAATCAACGGCTCAAAAATCAGAACACTATCTTCTCACCCATTTTCACCGCTTATCTAATTCTTCTAAAAAAGAATTGTTAAACTTTCTTCAATACCTGGAACAGCGGGATGAATCCGCACGCAGCAAATCAGCTCTTTAATCCTGCATTATTTCACAAAACGGTGATAAATATAATCATTTGCTTCTTTTCCTGACTGTCATCCAGAGGCATTAACTGAACTTCCCGTACTTTCTTTCGAGCGCTTTCTGGATCAGATAGTCACTCACCTGTGGATTCTTTGGAAGCAACGGACCATGCAGATAGGTACCGATTACATTTTTGTAAACTACGCCTTCATAGCCGCTTTTCCCGTCATTTCCCGCTCCGTATAATACTTTTCCAAATGGTTTATTTCCATTGAGGTATGTTCTTCCCCATGATTTTCAAATCCAACCACCGGCATATCTACAAGATCACTGTCCAGTACAATATTATCTATGAGACGTCCCTCTTCCTGTTCCGTATAAATGTCAACCAGATTCAGTCCCTCGATCATTCCGGCATCTGTCTTATAATATTTTCCAAGAAGCTGATATCCTCCGCATACTGCAATAACAACTCCTCCGTCTTCCACATAATCCTTGAATTCACTTTGAATCTCAAGAAGACTTTTTACATACGATTGCCTGTTCACGGTCTGAACCTCCGCCTAACAGTACAATATCCAATTTTGAAAAATCAATCTGATCCCCTGTATTAAACTCTATCGTCTCTGCTTCAATTCCACGCCAGATACATCGTTTCATCAGACATGCGATATTCCCTCTGTCGCCGTACAGATTCAAAAGATCTGATACAGATGCCCTATCGTAATTTTCATATCTTTTTTGTATCCATTATCTTTCTTCCTCCATCTTTTCAATACATTTCTGGTACTGAACAGAGCCGTATAATTCACCAGTACATACAGGTTGCCCACAGCCATCTTCAACCCTTTCCCGGATTGCCTTTTCAACATCTGCTTCCAGCATAGATGGGATGTCCACATATTTCATACGAAGTCTCATATCCTGACAACGGATACCGCTTTACTGTAATCGAATTCACATTAGCACCCCTTAAATCTGTCAAAGTCCACATCCCAAAGCCACGAAACATCCGTTCCATCCTGTGCATTGTCATTGATCACAATGATCACATCCTTCATGGAATCATCCTGCATAACCGCTGAGATATTCTGATTGAATCCAGCCGGATTCTTCGCAAGATTCAGCACGATCTTTGTGCCTTTTACCTCAAACTGCTCCATACGTCCGTTTTCCGGGTTGAAATCTGTAAGCATATCCTGAAAATGCTCCAGCCCAAGCCCTCCGGTTCTTCCAGCCGCGTAGGCTGCCAGAATATTATATACATTATAGAAGCCTTTATATTGGCCTCCAGGCGTCTGCCATCTACCGTAAACGCAAGATGGTCGCTGACTGCCACATCCGATGCATCATATTCAATTGCCGGACGCTTAAAATCACAGCCTGTACATGCATAATCGCCAAGTGGCTGTAGTGATAGAAATTATATTTTCACCGTGCTCCGCATTTCTTACAGAAACGTCCTTCTCGATCTCATGGGAATCCTTATCATCCACTACCTTTTCACTGATTCCGTAAGTTACATACGGATTACCGCTTTCCATTGCAAGGTAAGCAGACAATGCATCATCCCTGTTCACGATCACCTTCATCTTTGGTGCACTCTGCATCACTTCTTTTTAAGATATTCATTGTAATGTCGATCTCACCGTAACGGTCAAGTCGGTCACGGAACAGATTCGTCAGTACCATATAATCCGGCTTAAAGTGTGGAAATACCCTTCTTGTCGAAGCTTCATCAATCTCGATACATGC
>VOFH01000371.1_pt1 | contig 50084 bp, 45 predicted proteins | sample 5384091 | NCBI WGS metagenome assembly VOFH01 (sample SAMN12384727, study PRJNA508395) | human gut metagenome | isolation source: healthy gut G | host: Homo sapiens
GCATGTCTGACGCCGGTAATCAGGTTGCTTTCAATAAATTGATTGATAATACAAGCTCTAACGATTATATCGCAGCTTCCGGTTATTTGCAGTACGAGCCGATTAAAGGGCTTATCGTGAAATTCAATGCTAGCCGCAATATGTACTTTGGCAAATCTCGTCTTTTCAAACCTACCTACGAGATTGGAGCGGCCAAACGGAATACGATGGCTAGTTTGTCTGAATCACGTTCGCAGACTACCAACGATTTGTTGGAATTGACAGCTAATTATGACAAGACCATTGCTGAAAAACACAATCTTTCTCTTTTATTGGGACTTTCTCAGGAAGAAAATAAGTATGAAGATCTTAGTGCTTCCGGTTCTGATTTTGAGAATAATAGTATGAGCTTGATGGGACATGCTAAAAGTAACTATTCTGTAGGTGGTACTAAGACTCGTAGTGCTCTCCGCTCTTTTGGCCGTGTGAACTACAACTATATGATGCGCTATATGATTATGGCTTCTTTCCGTTATGATGGCTCTTCACGCTTTGCGAAAGGCAACAAGTGGGGTTTCTTCCCTTCTGTATCATTGGGTTGGAACATTGCTAATGAACCATTTTGGGAAAATTTGAAAGAAACTGTTTCCATGTTTAAATTTCGTTTAAGTTACGGTGCTTTGGGTAATCAGAACATAGGTCTTTATCGATATATTCCTACTTTGAGCTATAATAATCATGCATTGAACTATCCTTTTGATGGTCGTGAAACTTCCATGGGATATGCCATTACAGCTTTTCCATCCAGTAACATCAAGTGGGAAACGACGGTGTATAAGAATATCGGTGTAGACATTAGTTTATGGAACAATAAACTGGAGCTTTCTGCGGAAGCTTATATTAAGAACACCAGGGATATGCTTTCTAGCCGTAACATCAGTTTAGCTACCGGCTATAATTCTTCTATCTTGGTGAACGATGGTAAGTTGCGCACAACCGGTTTTGAAATGCAAGCCATTTATCATGGCAAAGCCGGAGGATTGAAGTATGATTTGGATTTGAATTTATCTCATTATAAAAGTGTGTTGAAATCTATGGCCAATCCTGACTATCTCTATGAATACGGTGCTTTGCGTACTTATGTAGGTGGTGAAATCGGTGAATTCTGGGTATATCAAACTGCCGGAATCTTCCAAAATCAAGCAGAAGTGGACGAATGGAACACAGCTCATGGCTATAAGGATCAAAACGGCAACTGGCAGCCTCTGCAGCCTGTGGCTAAGCCGGGTGATATCCGTTTCATAGATCAGAATGGAGATGGTATGCTTGATACAAACGACCGCGTGAAAGTGGGTAGTGGTACACCGAAGGTGTCATTGGGATTCAACATTAACTTGGCTTATAAAGACTTTGACTTGGTAGCCAATTTCTACGGTGACTTTGGTGCTAAGCGTTATAACTATACTAAATATCAGTTGGAGCGTATGGACCATGTGTTCAACTATGGTAAGAATGCCTTGAATGCTTGGACACCTGAAAATCCTGATACTGATATTCCACGTGCCGTGTCTGGTGACCCTAATAAGAACTCTCGTACTTCTACTCGTTTTGTAGAGAATGGTGACTATCTGCGTCTGAATAACTTGCAGATAGGTTATAATCTGCCGGTTAAATATTGTAAGAAAATGGGCTTGAGTAACCTGCGTATTTATGTAGGCGCTACCCGTTTGTTCACTATTACCAACTACAAAGGATATGATCCTTCAACCGGTTCTTCAGTCGGACAGATGGGATATGACTATGCAGCCATTCCTTTGAGTCGTGACTTTATGATGGGTCTTAAATTCGGTTTCTAATTAAATTTAATACGAAGATTATGAAATTCAAAAACATATTATTATATGCAGCTCTTCTGAGCGGAATGTCTTTTTTCCTCTTGCACAGATTTCTTGGATGAAGACTCTAATCCCAATGCTTTATCACCCGGTATTTTCTGGAAAATTGAACGCTACATAGTAATAGACGGATACAGAAGTGATGAGATTACCCACAGGGATGATGTGACGAGTTGGATGAATATTTCATCATTCAATGTGGAACCCACTAACTCCGTAGTCAAGACGGAGTGGACTAATTTGTATAAAGGTATTAATTATGCCAATCAATGTTTGACCAACATTCCCACTGTACCTGGTGACTCGGAATCACTCAATGCCTTGAAGAAGCAGTCCATAGCCGAAGCCCGTTTTTTGCGTGCTTACTTTTATTATCGTTTGTATGTGAATTTTGGCGAGAGAGTTCCTATTTATAAGGAGGCATTGGCAGGTACGGATGAAGAGTTCTATCCTCCACAAGCCAATCCGGGAGAACTGGTAAGTCTGATTGAGACCGAACTGAAAGAAGTACAGAGCGACCTTCCCGAAAGTTATGAGGAAAGTGAAAAAGGACGTGTCACGCGTTATACGGCAGCGGCTCTTTTGGGTAAGTTCTATATGTTCCGCAAAGAATTGAGTAAAGCCGAAGTTGAATTCAAGAAGATCATTGATAAAGAAGGAAGTCTTTTTGGCTTGATGGAGAATTGGGCTGATAATTTTGACGGTATGCACAAGAACAATAAAGAGTCTCTTTTTGAGATTCAGTTTACCGGAGACCGTTCAGGCGGACAGTATGAATATAACTTGTTTACTGTTCATTTGGGACCTATGGCTGGACTGGATGCATATGAAGAAGCTTATCCTACGGACTGGATGTGTCAGACGTTATTGGCTGATAAGACTATAGACGGTAAGTCTAGCGACCGTGCACTTCATACGCTTATTTTTGACGATCCCGAGTGTCGTCCCTTTTATTATAAGAATGGAAAATCCTTTAAGGATTACCACAAAGAAGGAGAAATCTTCTGGCACAAATATGTTACTTATACCGAGGGTATGAGTGATTATTGGGACTATAGTTTCTTTAATGTTTCCGTTATCCGTTATGCCGATGTATTGCTGCTTTATGCAGAATGTCTAAATGACAAGGGTGAAACAACAGAGGCCATTAACATAATAAATAAGGTTCGTGCACGTGTCAATGTACCGGCATTGCCGCTTACCATGGGTAAAGCCGAAGTCTTGAAACATCTGCAAGACAAAGAACGTCCTTGCGAGTTGGCATTGGAAGGTTCACGCTGGTATGACTTGGTTCGCTGGGGTATTGTAGAAGAAACGCTGAAAGCTCACAATAAACCATTTGTTGAGAATTATGTAGATACCAAGCACCAGTTGTTTCCTATTCCTCATAGTGAATTTCTGTTGAATCCCGATTGGGAGCAGAATCCGAACTATAGCAAGTAATCTTGTTTGTATAATTTTGGAAGAACCGTTTATGAAACATTTATTTCCTATATATGGAATGTGTAGCATTCTTTGGCTGGGGGCATGTACCCCGGTCGCTACACAGCCAGAAAAGTCCCTGTTTACGACACAGGAAGATTTTCCCAATTTGTTGAATGTGAAAAATGTACCGGAACAATCTGTAGATGGGGATCTCAATTTGTTCTCTGATCTGGGTGCATGGAGTGGCTATGCGTTGCCAGTAAATCAAAGCAGGGCATTTGCGGGTGCCTTCATCGGCCCTATGACGATGCATGGAAGAGGATGGATTGCCCAAACGTTGGCACAGCCTACGTTGGTGGTTAATGGTGAAAAGTACGACTTGGTCCGCAATATGCAGACAGCCAAGTATCTACCTGGAAAGTTGGTACAACATTTTAAAGATGCGCGGTTGGAATTCACTACTGAGTTGTGTTTTGCCACTTCACGCACTGCTTTTGTACGTTCTGTTATTACAAATCTTAGTGACACACCTTTGAATGTGTCGCTGACTTGGAGTGGCGGTGTTTTTGAAGAGAATACTACTGCCTCTAAGGTGGATAAGGGCGTCCGGTTCCATTGTCCGTTCTACGGTCGCCGTTGGGGAACCAATCGCCAGATTATCACACTGCGTAACGAACCGCCGGTAGACGAGGTGACGGCTACCGTGCTTTTCCATACAGCCGATGAAGTGATGACTGTGGGGAACGACAGTTTGCGAGTTGTTGAGAAGAGTGACTATTTGCTGCAATCCGGCAAAAGTTATACTTCGGAATACAGCCAGACACTGACCTTGAAAGGCGAAGAAACAGACAAGGAATATGTTGCAATAAAGTCCATACCTTTTGATCAATGTTTTGCCGACAATGCGCAGCGTTGGAATCAGGGGCTTCAACGGGTACTATCTGCCGACAGTCCTTATATGAAAGAAAACGCTTACAGGAACATTGCTGTGAAAGCATTGATGACGTTGAACTCCAATTGGCGTACTCCGGCTGGTGATATCTTCCATGGTTGTAGTTTCCCTTCTTATATAGGATTCATCGGTGGATGTTGGTCGTGGGATGCTTGGCAAATTGCATCGGGTAATGTGTACTACAATCCTGAGGGGGCCAAGAGTGAAATGCTTTCTTTGTTCGATTATCAAGCAGAGAATGGTATGGTTCCTGATTTTATCGGTTATAATAAGGTACGTAACAATTGGCGCGACTCCAAACCTCCTATAGCATCATGGGGAGCCATGAATGTCTATAAGGTTACAGGAGACAAAGCGTTCTTGGACGAAATATTTGATAAATTGTATAGGTTCCATCAATGGTGGTATGCTGAGCGTGACCACGATCACAATGGCATTTGCGAATATGGTTCTACTGATGGTACACTGATTGCGGCGGCTTGGGAGAGCGGCATGGATAACGGTGTGCGTTTTGATGACACCCGGATGCTAAAGAATGAGATGGAGAAAGCTTGGTCGATGGATCAGGAGAATATTTGTTTGAATTCCTTCCTTTATGTAGATAAACTGACACTTTCGGAAATGGCTTCTATCTTGGGAAAGCAGGAGCTTTCTGAACAGTTGGCTAAGGAGGCTGAGGTAATCAAGCTGTATGTACAGACTAAAATGTATGACAGCGAGAGTGGTTTCTTTTATGATATTCGTTTGAATGACCGTACACCTGTCAAGGTGATGGGGGCTGAGGGGTGGTTGCCTTTGTGGGCAGGTATTGCTACCCCGGAACAAGCCGAGAGTGTGAAGAACATCATGATGGATGAAAAACATTTCAACTCTTACCTGCCGCTAGGTACTCTTGATGTAAGTCATCCTGCATTGCGTCCTACTTTCGGTTATTGGCGTGGTCCGGTTTGGTTTAACCAGGTATATTTTGGTATAACCGGATTGAAGCGCTACGGATATGTGGAGGAAGCCGACTTGCTGACTCGCAAGTTCATGGCACATGCTCAAGGACTGATGACCGACGGACCGATTCATGAAAACTACAATCCACTGACAGGTGAAGTGTTGAATGCACCCAACTTTGGTTGGTCTTCTGCTTTGATTTTGCGATTGTTGTTGGATCAATGATAGTGGAAGTAAAAATCAGTATGCGGATACTCCGAATTTATTAAAAGATATATTTATGATGAAAATTCGTTCTATATGGACAGGGATTGCCATATCTTTGTCGTTGGCAGGTATGGCACAATCCCAATATGACGGTGCTCCGGTAAACAGGAGCGCTAATGAAACAAGCACAGACAATGTAGAAGTGCGTAGAAACAAATACCCCCGTTCGGATAATGATTGGGAGAATTTTGATGTGCTTCATATCAATCGTCTGCCTTCGGCGGCTAATTTTATGGGATACCCCACTAAAGAATTGGCATTGCAGGGTGATAAATCACAATCTCCTTACTTCCAATCCTTGAACGGAACATGGAAATTTCATTTTGTACCCCGTTCGGATGAACGACCGATGGACTTCTTCCAAAAAGGATATGATGTTTCAGGTTGGGATGATATTAAAGTTCCTTCCAATTGGGAGCTTCAAGGGTTCGGCTATCCTTTTATGTAGGCAGTGGGTATAGTATAAAGAAGAATCCACCATTGATTGCAGTGGAAAACAGCCCGGTTGGCTCTTATAGACGTACTTTTACTATTCCTGCCCATTGGAATAAACGTCAGATTATTCTTTATTTCGGAGGAGTGGCTTCTGCTTTTTATGTGTGGGTGAATGGTGAAAAAGTAGGTTACTCTCAGGATTCCAAAACACCTTCGGAGTTTGATATTACGCCGTATGTAAAACAAGGGGAGAATGAAATAGCCGTACAGGTTTTCAAGTTCAGTGACGGATACTATCTGGAAGATCAGGACTACTGGCGTTTTGCCGGCATACAGCGTGATGTTTATGTGTATGCCCGATCTGCAACTCATGTGCGTGACTATGAAGTGGTGACCGATCTTGACGGGGAATACAAGAATGCTGACTTTCATCTTTTTGTAGAGTTGGGCAAAGCAGGAGAAGGTAAAATAAAAGGGGCTGAAGTGGAAGTAAGCCTGTTGGAGAAATCGGGTAAAAGTATCTACAATGAGCGTAAGCGTTGGAATGCTGCCGATCGGGAACTTCATTTTAAAAAGGAAGTGAGAGAACCTTTGTTATGGAGTGCGGAGAAACCAAATCTGTATAGATTGCTGATTACTTTGCGTGTAAATGGCAAACCGGAACAATATATTTCCCAATACGTCGGTTTCCGTAAATCCGAAATCAAACATGCTCAATTGCTGATAAATGGCAAGCCGGTCTATATAAAAGGAGTAAACCGACACGAACACGATCCTTATAACGGTCATGTGGTAGATGAGGCATCCATGCTGCGTGATATTCAATTGATGAAAGAGAATAATATCAACAGTGTACGAACCTCTCATTATCCCAACGATCCCCGCTGGTATGAATTATGTGATATTTATGGTATGTATGTGGTTGATGAGGCCAATATCGAGAGCCATGGCATGGGATATAAGCCCGATCAATGCCTAGCTAACCAGCCCGAATGGGAGAAAGCTTTCATAGACCGCACGGAACGTATGTTCGAGCGTGACAAAAACCATCCTTGTGTCATTATCTGGTCATTGGGTAATGAAACCGGTGAGGGATGTAACTTCGCGGCTACCTATAAATGGGTACATGCCAATGACCGTTCACAGCGTCCCGTGCATTCGGAAGACGGAATAAAGGGACCTTATACCGATATTTTCTGTCCAATGTATAAAAAGATAGATGTATTGATCAATCATTCTCTCTATCTTCCGTCCAAACCGCTGATTCTATGTGAATATGCCCATGCTATGGGCAACAGTGAAGGAAATCTTCAGGATTATTGGGATGTGATAGAGAAATATCCCTCTTTACAGGGCGGACATATCTGGGACTGGGTAGATCAGGGCTTGTATGCAAAGACGCCGGATGGAAAATTCTATTGGGCATACGGAGGTGACTGGCTCCGAAAGGTACTCCAAGTTCTGCCAATTTCTGTATGAACGGTCTGATTGCCGCCGACCGTACCTTGAAGCCGCATATCCATGAAGTGAAAAAAGTATATCAAAATATAGCATTCTCTTTATTGGATTATCATGAGGGATGGGTAGAGTTACGTAACAAGTACTTCTTTACGGATTTAAGTGATTTCAATTTTACTTGGAAGCTGGAGGGGAATGGTGAACTTTTGGCTACCGGAACTATTGATAATGTATCCCTGGCTCCTCGGCAGACGGGTAAGTTTAAGACTTCTTTTCCAGCCATACAGGTAAAACCCGGTGTGGAGTATTTCTTGAATTTCTATGCCAGTTTGAAAAATGAGGATGGTCTGCTGAAAGCCGGAACAAAACTGGCTGATGCCCAGGTGAGTCTTCCATTTTATCAGCCGTTTGTTGCTGAGGTTCAGTCTTCATCGGTGGTAGCAGATGATGCGGCTTCGTTGTTGACACTTACAGCCGGTAATCTGAGCGTAGGTTTTGATAAGGAAACCGGTGCCTTGACTTCTTATAAAGAGGGAAGTACGGAGCTGATAAAAGAAGCTTTACGTCCTAATTTCTGGCGTCCTGTGACGGATAATGATATGGGAAATGGCATGAATAAAACCTTGCGTCCGTGGCGTGATGCGGGGCGTCAGGCAAAACTGTTGTCCATGAAACAAAAGGCGTTGGGTAAAGAAGCTTATGAGGTTGTTTCTCATTATAAGTTGCCTGTAGGAGAGTCTGATTTTATCGTTGCCTATCATTTTTCGGGAAAAGGGTATTTGGATGTGAACTGTACTTTCATTCCGGGTAACGATACATTGCCTTTATTGCCTCGGATGGGGGTTAGTATTACACTGAACAGGCAGTTTAGTCAGATGGAATGGCTGGGACGTGGTCCTCATGAGAATTATATAGACCGGAATACTTCTTCTTATGTAGGTCTGTACAAGGGAAGTGTGGCCGATCAGTATTTCCCGTATGACCGTCCGCAGGAAAACGGTAATAAGACTGAAGTCCGTTGGATGAGCCTGACAGATACCGCCGGACAGGGATTGATGGTTGTCGGACAGCCTTATGTCAGCACCAGTGCTTATCTGTTTCCTACAGAAGATTTAGATGAGCCAGGTCTTCGTAAATCGCAGCGTCATTTATCTGATATCCAGTTCAAGGATATGGTGACATGGAACATTGACCTGAAACAGATGGGAGTGGGTGGTGATACCAGTTGGGGGGCTTATCCTCATCAGCCTTATTTGATTCCGGCTGAACGTATGTCGTTCTCCTTCCGTTTCTGTCCTGCAAAACAGAATGGGGTATCGGGAAACCGGCAATATTTGAATTTTAAGTAACATAGGTTCGTTCAAAAAGAAAGAGGGCTGATAATTATTGTTTGCTTATTTGCGGTAGCCCTTTTGTGAATAATTTAAGGTCAGAAGGGGGATGGTTCAGTGAGTGAAGTATCTCTCTTAAAAAAGCAGCTTGGATAGTGAATTCTATCCAAGCTGTCTTTTTATTTTTTATATTTGTCATACCGGTTAATATCCCGGATTCTGATATTCATTAGCGTTATCAATCAGCAATAATTCGGCTGTGGGAATGGGGCGCAAATAGTGAATGTTCTTATCGAATTTTGTGATTTGCGGATTAGCTTTTGTGATACGGCTTTCGAAAGCACGGAATCTTTTCAAGGTCATCCAACGGTTCCATTCACCTATCATTTCACGCGCATATTCATCCAACAAGAAATCCTGGGTAACTTCCGAAGCTGTGATATCCATACTATGGTCATGTCCTTTACAGGCACGGTTCCGAAGTGTGTTCAGTCTTTCGGCAGCACTTTGGTTGTTGCCTAATCTCCAGTCAATTTCGGCTGATATCAGGTAGGTTTCTCCTAAACGGTAGACAATACAGTCTGCTGAGGAATAAGGTTTGGAGGCATTTGAACCGGCATATAGGCTAGGACAATCTGCTTTCTTCAGACTTGGGAAAAACTTCAGAGGACTTTTTGTGTCGGCATAGTTGTCTTCCAAGTTGAAAATGGCATAGCGGCAAGCGTTTCTTTCGGCTTGTGTATAGGTCTTACGAGATAAATAGACAGCCGTATCTCCTAAAGTGATATCATAGGCAGAATTACCGACTCTGCTGGTGGATAGACCGTATCTTTGTGCATCGGCCTCGTTCCATGTATATCCGTTCTTGGTACTGTTCGTAGCGTTATTCACATAATAAGTGTCTTTGAAGAAGGCTTTATAGCGACCGTCTTTCTCTCCATATAGATCAAGCATATACTTGCTGGGTTCCATATAGCAGTTACCTTTAGCCAGTTTGGGAACTTCGTATCCGTTGATATTTGTGGCGTAACTGGGTGTCATGCCCGAAAGATAGATACCTGAGGTATTGTTATTGTATGCTTCGGAGTGTTTCCATACACGGTTGAAATAGTTTCCACGAGGATTATAAGCCGTAATGGTAGAGTGGCAGACAATAAACAGTGCTTCTTCATTATTTTTGTTATTGTTCTCATCAAATACAGCTTCTACGTTATCATAGAGCTTGACCCCCAGTGAGCCTGCATTTTGAATCAGATAATCTGCCGCTGTCTTCGCTTTTTCCAGATAGGCTTTACTTTCGCTTTCCGTCAAGGCAGTAGTATTGCCTAAACCATCTGTGTAGGTCGAGAAGGTGAGGCAGGCTTTGGCATATAAATGATAAGCGGCTGCACGTGTCACGTGCCCTTTTACTTCCTGTGTGATAGGAAGATTTTTCATGGCGAATTCCAGATCTTCCAGAATTACTTTATAAAAATCATTAACCGAACTGCAAGGAAGAACGGAAATAGGACTGTTCATAGGCTCCAATGGCAGGTATTTGCCTCCCCATTGCTCTACAATATTATATAAGGCATGGGCACGGATAAATCTTGCTTCGCTGACCAACTCGTTGATTCTTGTTTCGCTTAGCCCTTCCACTTTGTCGGCATAATGGACAGCTGCATTACATGCACTCAATATACCATAGAAACCCGCATATCCTTCATTCAACATACCGTTGGAAGCACCGTAATCTTCATAACGGAGTAGTTTGCTCCAGTTACCGTTGGTACCATCGGGATTCGTATCTTGCCAAATGTCTGTTCCACCTTCTGCAACCATTAGATAGGTGTCTTCTGCCTGACCATAAACTATGCGGACCAGGTCAAAGTAACAGTCGTTCACTTTCTTTTCATAGCCTGCCGGGGTAGACCATTCTTGTTCTGTGGAGATGCCGGAGGGATTAAATTCATCCAGGCTGCAACCGTAGGCAGACAACATCATGATTACGGCTGATATAGAGAGTAATTTATGTTTTTTCATCAGTATAAGTTTTTAGAATGAGATATTAACGCCAAATACATATTGTTTAGACAACGGTGCGTCGTCATCATTTCCTCCCTTTTCGGGGTCGTAGTTTTTCAAATAGTCACATTTTGTAAAAATAAACGGATTGTTTGCAGTAAAGTATACACGCATTCTGTCAATTTTTACAGCATTCAACCATTTCTTGGGGAATGTGTAGCCCAGTGAAATGGTTTTTACTTTCAAGTAAGAACCGTCAAAATAATTAGCCCATTGTTGATACGGGTCCTGTCCGTTTGTAATACTTGCATCCGGACGAGGATAGCGGGCACTTTGATTTTCAGGAGTCCAGTAGTCACATACGGTAGGTGAAGGCGTCAGACCGTCTGTACGATACCATCCGGTCAGACCGTAAGGGATTGTCCAGTCCCACCGGGCAATCAACAAAATGCTTAGGTCGAAATTCTTATAATTGAAATTATTAAGTAAACTGCCCGACCATTTCGGTGTAGCGCTTCCTAGAACATAATAGTCATCCGCATTCAGTTTGTAATCGGGAGTACCATTTTCTGCGATATGGACTTGTCCGGGTTTCTGACTGTACTTGGCTGCTTCTTCTGCTTCGGCTGTACCCCATATTCCGGCATACTTGTATCCGTAATAAGTTTTGATTGCCTCACCGGGAATCAGGTAGTAGTCTCCGAACTGAAGCGGGCCTTCGCTGGTTGTTTTTATCACTTCTTCCTTGTTGGTTGAGAATGCCAGTGTGGTGCTCCATTGGAATTCAGGTCCGACAAAGTTACGGCTGGTAATGCTTAATTCCACACCTGTATTACGTGTTTCGCCTACATTAGACCATATTTTGAAAGGAGAGGAGCCGTAACCTCCCGTTGCATAGGGCAGGTTTTTCTCGAATAAAATATCTTTGGTATCTGTCCGGTACCAGTCGAACGCCACGTTCAGTCTGTCACTGAATAATCCCAAGTCGAATCCCAGATCTGTCATATAAGATTTTTCCCATCCCAGACTCTTGTTGGCGATGGATTGGGAATAACCGCTATAAGGGACTCCTACATCTTGAAATCCGATAATGCCTGTGCGGCTGTAATCTAATGTGGCGTATTCTGAAGCACCGGCATTACCGGTGGCACCGTAACTGGCGCGTAATTTCAGATTGGAAACAGCTTTTACATTCTGCATGAAGGGTTCATCACTGATGCGCCAGGCAATAGCTCCTGCGGGGAACATATCCCACTTGTTTCCATCTGCCAAGATGGATGAACCGTCCCAGCGGCTGCTTAATGTCAATAGGTAACGTCCTTTATAGCTATAGTTGATACGGGCGACATAGGACATTTTTGGCTACCTACATAAGAAGAAGAAACTGTGGGTGTACCGGTTGCAGCACCTAAATTATGGTATAGATAAGAATCCGTATCAAATTTGTTGGCAGTGGCGGTCGCTTTTTCTTTTTGGTCTTTTGACCATTCAGTGACTCCGGTTATTGTGAAATCGTGATCCTCTTTTATTTTGAAGTTATATGTCAGGATATTCTGCCATTTATAATTATAAGTGAAGGTGTTGGGGATAGTGGCTTGCACTAGCCCGCTTTCCAGTCCCTGATATGATTTTGTGCCGGTATACTTACTTTCTTTCATATTCCGGAAATATCCGCCAAACAGACTCTTGAATGAAAGTCCCTTTAGTGGGGTCAATTCTACATAAATCTGTGGGGCTACGCTCAATGTCTTTACATTATTTACATATTGGTCTTCTCCCATATCGGCCAGCGGATTCATGTTGCCGTCTCCCAACGGGTAGTCTACCAGATTGCCGTCTTCATCATAAGGAGTACCCAATGGCGGCATACAGAGAATACGGTTCCATATACGGCTGTAACGCTTGTCATTTTCAGAATACATGGCATATAGGTTTAGTCCGTATTTTACCATTTCATTGGCTTTAAAATCTATTTTGGCACGTGCCGAGTAGCGTTCCAGTTCGTCTCCTTTCAATAATCCTTCCAAATTGTAATATCCTAAAGAAAAATAAGAGGTGACCCGGTCATTAGAATAAGATGTGCTTAGATTGTAGCTATTGGTGATACCGGTTTGTGAAGCTAAATCAAACCAGTCCACCCATTGATTGTTGTCTATATATTTTTGCATATAGCTGGGAAAAAGATTCCCGTCATCGGCCGGGCTGTTCCAGGCACCTACCGTTCTTTGTGCTTCTCTGCGGAAGTTAATGTAATCCTCTCCACGATTTACTTCGGGGAAGCTGGAGATGACATTCCAACCATAGTAGGCATCCAGATCAATGGAGAATTTATCTTTTTTAGGAGTTTTGGTGGTGATGATGATAACTCCATTTGCTCCGGCAGCACCATAAACAGCTGTAGAGGAGGCATCTTTCAGTACTTCAATAGAAGCGATATCATTCGGATTCAATTCATCGTAAGAGCCTTCCATTCCGTCAATGATGAATAACGGGCTATTGTCACCATTGATGGAGCGTGTGCCACGTAGGGTCATGTTCACTCCGGAACCGGCTTCTCCGCTACTGCGAGTGATATCCAAACCTGCCACCTGTCCTTGAATAGCTTCTAGTACATTGCTGGTTGGCATTCGGACAATATCCTCACTTTTTACGGAAGCAACAGCTCCAGTCAAATCTCTTTTTTTACAGTACCGTATCCTATCACCACCACTTCATCCAATGTCTGGGTATCAGGCTGCATTTTGATATTCAATTGTGTGTTTTTGCCAATGGTTATTTCCTGGGTTTTATATCCTATATAGGATATTTCGAGAACATTTTTTCCGGCAGGAACTTCCAGTGCATAATTCCCGTCAAAATCCGTGATGGTTCCTATGGTGCTTGCACCTTTGATTATGACGGATACCCCGATTAAAGGTTCATTGTTCTCATCAATAATTTGACCTTTGATGGTACGTCCTTGCAGGATCGATTGAACCGATTCATTTTTCACTATGTTACTTGACTTTGCATGCGAATAGGCAACCGGTATGCATAGGACTATTGACAATCCTAAAATAAGGGGACTACGCATAAGGCTGCTTTCCCTGTTTTGTTTTGGATTTTTCTTCATGTTTTTCATTTTTGCTTCTTTATTAACTCACTATTTGTTTTTAAAGGTTGATGTTATATCAAATTATTGAATCAGTTTGGTTTCAATCGTAAACTTATTATGTTAGATTAATCTTTTGTTTTCTTTCTTTTTTTCATGTTTCTGCCTTTTAATACTTTGGAGATTTGTTTGTGTTTTTTGTTTTATTTCTTTATTATTGCTATTTTATGATTTTATATTTATAAATATTAAAATTATTTCTTTATTTTATTTTTAGTGCACTGTTTGTGTTATAATTATCTTGTAGGTGCAAAAATATACGAAAGAAATCGAAGATGAAAGTGAATGTAGTATGTTGTTGAACATATCTATAGCAAATTCAATTTTATTGTTTTATTATATTATAGCTGAAATTTGGTGTTGGAAATATTAAGATAAAAAAGTCCCCGGATAAGAACGCCTTTCTTATCCGGGGACTTTTTTAAATATTATAAGATGTATTCTTTATCGGTTTTTATACATTCTTTCATAATACTTTTGGTAATCGCCACTTGTTACATTTTCCACCCATGCTTGATTTTCCAGATACCATTGGATTGTTTTTACAATACCGGTTTCGAATTTTGTTTCAGGATACCATCCTAATTCATTAGTGATTTTGGTAGGATCGATAGCGTAACGTTGGTCATGTCCCAAACGGTCTTTGACAAAGGTGATTAATGATTCGTTAATCCAGTCGATAGAGATCTCACCTTTGTCGTTCAACTCTTTTTTCTTCAAGATTTTGCGATATTCGGGAGTTTCCGTCATCATCCGGTGAATAGTGGCTATGGTAAGTTTTACTATCTCTATGTTTTCTTTCTCATTGTGTCCGCCTACATTATATACTTCCCCTTCGCGGCCCTTGCGCAGAACCAAATCGATGGCTTTGCAATGGTCTTCTACATATAACCAGTCGCGTACATTCTTTCCGTCACCATATACGGGAAGTTTCTTTCCTTCCAAAATGTTTTTAATGATTAGTGGAATCAGTTTTTCAGGAAAATGGTACGGACCGTAATTATTGGAACAGCGGGTAATGGTTACCGGCATTTTGTAAGTATCACGATAAGCCATGACAATCATATCAGCGCTTGTCTTGGAGGCACTATATGGGCTGTGTGGACATAAAGGAGTTGTTTCAGTAAAGAAACCTTCTGCTCCAGGCTGCCGTATACCTCATCTGTAGATACCTGGTGGTAACGTACATCTTTGCGCCAGGTGGGATAACCATTCTCATCTTTTCCCGTCACCCAAGCACGGCGGGCCGCATCCAGCAGGTTTTGGGTTCCCAAAATATTAGTTTGCAGAAACAATTGTGGGTTTTCAATACTGCGGTCTACATGGCTTTCTGCTGCAAAATTCACGATGTAGTCAAACTTGTATTCTGCGAATAGTTGGTCTGCCAAATCACGGTCACATATATCTCCTTTTACGAAGAAACAACGTTCATTATCAATGTCTGATGCAATAGTTCCCAGATTGCCGGCATAAGTCAAGGCATCCAGTACCACCACCCTGATGTCGTCATGTTTGGCCAGGATGTATTTTAAATAGTTGGCTCCGATAAATCCGGCAGCTCCTGTAACGAGATAAGTCTTCATATTGTTTTTGATATTAGTGTGTGCAAAGTTCGGAAAGATTTTTTAATCTTACAACTTATCCGCTAGTTCTATTACTTCTAAATCTTTAAATTCTCCATTATCGATACAAAAACGTACCAATGTTCTCACTTTATGAAATCCGGAAATGCCTGCTGCTCCCGGGTTGATGTGTAACATATCCAGTGTCTTGTCATATTTCACCTTTAATATATGCGAATGTCCGCTGATAAAAAGCTGGGGAGGTTTCACCAGCAGGCTGCCGCGGATGGAAGGATCATAGTTGCCCGGATATCCGCCTATATGCTTTATCAACACCTCGGCACCATCTACGGTGAAGCGGTTGGTTTGAGGATAAAGTCTGCGTATGTCCTGCCCGTCAATGTTTCCATATACTGCCCGGAAGGGGCGGAAAGCGGACAGTTTCCGGGCGACTTCCACCGAGCCGATGTCTCCGGCGTGCCATATTTCATCACAATTCTCAAAGTATTTCAAGTATTTGTCATCCCAAAATGCATGAGTATCCGATAATAATCCGATTCTTGTCATAGTTTTTTTGTTTATTATCGACAAAGGTACTATATTTGGAACAAATCTAAGCATAATATGGAGAGCAAATATCATTATTTCAAGCGTGATATCAGTTGGTTGTCTTTCAACTATCGCGTGTTGTTGGAGGCGGATGACGACTCCCTTCCGTTGTATGAACGGATTAACTTTATCTCTATATATTCTTCTAATCTGGAGGAATTCTACAAGATTCGTGTAGCGGAACATAAAGCCATCGCTTCCGGTGGCCAAAGTGATGATATGACACAGGAAGAAGCCAGACACCTGATACATCAGATAACCGAAGCTGTCAATAGCCAGATGGAAGACCGTATCCGCATTTATGAGCATAAGATTGTCCCGGCTTTGCGCAGGCATCATATTATTTTTTATCAAAGTAAACAGGAGGTAGAGCCTTTTCATCAGGAGTTTATCAGTAATTTCTTTAAAGAAGAAATTTTTCCCTATCTTCAACCTGTTCCGGTATGCAAGAATCGAATCAAGACTTTTTTTACGTGACAACCGTTTGTATCTGTCGGTACGCGTGACGCGCAAAGACACGGGGGAAAAGGAATACTATATTATCAAATTGCCTTATAGCAAAGTTCCCCGTTTCATAGAACTTCCCCGACAGGGAGAAAACTTTTACCTGATGTATATGGAAGATATTATAAAGGCGAATATCAACCGTATGTTTCCGGGCTATGATTTGGATTGCAGTTATTGTTGCAAGATATCTCGTGACGCCGATATTTTCGTGGATGATGCAACCAGTTCCGAAGTAATGGTGGAACAGTTGCGTAAAAAGGTGAAAAAGCGTAAAATAGGTGCTGTATGCCGTTTTGTGTATGACCGAAAGATGCCTGCGGATTATCTGGAGTTTCTGGTCGATGCATTTGGCATCAATCGTGATGATTTGGTTCCGGGAGACAAACACTTGAACTTGGAGGATTTGGCTCATCTGCCTAATCCCAGTAAGGAACTTTGTACCCAATTGAAACCTCGTCCCATGACATTGAATTGTTTGGATGAGAAAGAATCCATATTCCGTTATGTGAGCAAGAAGGATTTGATGTTGCATTTCCCTTATCATTCTTTTGAACATTTCATCCATTTCCTGTATGAGGCCGTTCATGACCCGTCCTGTAAGGAGATCATGATTACCCAATATAGGGTGGCGGAAAACTCGGTTGTTATCAATACGCTGATTGCTGCTGCGCAGAATGGTAAAAAAGTAACTGTTTTTGTAGAACTTAAGGCCCGTTTTGACGAAGAAAACAATTTGGCTACCGCCGAGATGATGAAGCGGGCGGGGATACATATTATTTTCAGTATACCGGGATTGAAAGTGCATGCCAAGGTGGCGCTTGTACTGCGGTATAACAAAGAGGGAAAACAGACTCGCAGCTATGCTTATATCAGTACCGGAAATTTCAATGAGAAGACTGCCCGGATATATGCTGATTCCGGTTTGTTCACTTCCAACGAGATTATTGTGAATGATCTGTATACTTTATTCCGGGTATTACAGAAAGAAGTGACTGAACCCAAATTCAAGCGTTTGTTGGTAGCCCGTTTTAATCTGCTGCCGGAACTGAGAAGACGTATCGGATATGAGATAAATATGGCAAAGGCGGGAAAAGAAGCGCGGATTATCTGAAAATGAATGCACTGCAAGATCCTGCCATGATAGATGAATTATATAAGGCTAGTGAGGCAGGAGTGAAAATAGACTTGATAGTACGTGGTATCTGCTGCTTGATTCCCAATCAGCCTTATAGCAGAAATATCCGTATCACTCGCATTGTGGACAGCTTTTTGGAACATGCCCGGGTGTGGTATTTCCACCATGGAGGAAAACCGCTTCTGTTCATGGGTTCGCCGGACTGGATGAGGCGCAACCTGTACCGGCGTATAGAGGCCGTTACCCCCATTCTTGACGAAGATCTGAAACAACAACTGATAGATATGCTGGCTATTCAGTTAAAAGATAACAGAAAAGCCGGTTGGGTGGATGAAAATCTGAATAATGTGTTGAAAAGGAATCCGAAAGAAGAACCGGTACGGGCGCAATATGCTTTTTATGAATACTTGAAGGGGAAGAATAAATGAAGAATATGAAATAACATATTTTATCTTATTTGAAATGATTATCCGCAATCATACCACCGGATGATAAATGGAAATTTATAAAACGGGGTGATGGAATGCGAACTACACGGACGAAGCGGACAAACACGGACTTAAAATTTAAATTTGTACTTGCAAACCCAATGACAGGTAAAGTAAAAAAATCCGTGTTCCATCCGTCATCCCATTCTATAAATAAACATTTTGTGATATGATTGAGGATTATCATTTCATATATTCCCAATGGAATGGACTTTTACATATTTGTCTGCCCGAACCACCGTCCACGACTCCAGGAGTAATGCACCGTAAGTTCGGGCTGAAACATCTGAAGGATTTTTCAGCCCAATCCCAAGGAGGATATAGCGGATAGTTTAGTTTTAACAGGTCTGTTTGTAAAAGATATGTAAGATGCGGCGATGCATGATACATAATGATTATCCGCCATCATACCACCGGATGATAAATGGGAGTTAATGGATGGAACGCGGATTTATTTCGTTCTATAAATTAAAATTGGAACACAAATGACACAAATTAATAACTGTACAGCATGGATATAAACCTGCCGGAGGTTAGATTTGTGTCATTTGCGTTCCGGTTTAACCGATAAATAATTGATATTGTTATGAAAAAATTATATATAACTTTCTGCCTCTTACTGGTTTCTCTTTGCATACATGCACAGATGATTAGTGGAATAATAGTGGATGAAAAAAACAGCCACTAGAGTTTGCCAATATAGTGTTGTTTTCTTTGCCTGATTTTACTTTTTTACAAGGTACTATCAGTGATCAGACCGGAGCTTTTAATATAAAATCAAATGAAACAAAAGGAGTATTACCAATTTCTTCAGTTGGCTATTCCACTATTCTCCTACCTTGCACTAGTTCAAATATGGGAACAATACAACTATATTCAGATGCGCAACTATTATACTCTCGTCCATATTATGCTCAGTTGCGAAGTAATGTAATGTATATTAATCGGTATATATATATGAGGGTGGTAATCCATTTTTATTACCTTCTTTATCTCATAATATAACTTTAGGAACAACTTATAAATGGGTATGCTTATCAGCCGGATATCAATATGTTAAAGATGCGATTATTTCTTTTAGTGGAGCTTATTCAGAAGATGATCCTACGATTGCTTTAATTAATATGATTAATGCACCAGACTATGATAAGATTTTTGCCTCGCTGGTTTTATCACCTACTATGGGGCTTTGGTCTCCACAGAACAAAAGAATCGTATGTAATAAAAAACTTAGTTTGACGGCTAAGGGGTTCAATCTGCCCCTATGGAATAATTGGACTTGGCTTGCTCCATTCATTTCCGTCTTAGCTGTGTTACCATTTCCCTGAACCAGGGATAATTTAGCCAGATATATTCATACCAGCGGTTCAGTCTTCTTTTCCATTTCCTACTCCACGGATACAACTCCCACCATTTTAGTTGAAAATCCGTTTTCTGCATAAATTCGTGGGTGGGAAACAGAGTAAGAGTTATTCCTCTTATCCATAATGTTTTCATTTGGTTTTCCCAATATTGCATAGGGCCGAATCCCGGCTCCCAAATAATGAAGCGGCCTTCATGAATGCCATAACAAACCACATATCCCGGTACTTCGAAATCATTGATGGCAAAAAGTATGGCAGGAAATTTTCTGGTGGACAATTGTTCCATGTTCTGCAAGCAGATTTCCGCTTCCATTCCTGCACGTATAGCTGCCTGTTTCATACCCATCAACGTATATTTTCCATCTACTTTACACCATTCGGCTAGTGTGCGTGCATCTTGTTGACCGCCATAGTATTTCATGACAGTGAGCAGACAGGCCACTTCCATGGGACATTCGTCACTGGAACGGACAAATGATTTTTTTATTCTGTCAAGTTCGTCTTCAGTCATAACTTAATTTATTTTTCATGGCAGGAGCAAAACAGCAACGCGGATCGGGAAAATCCCAACAATCCTTTCCATAAGCTTTTATGATATCACTCCAGCAACGGTTCTGATAACTGAAACAGTCTTCAAAAAGACGGCATTCCCTGCATGGACTCTCTTTGTTGATATCCTGACGTGACAAGGAACAAAGGTGCAAGGCTTGAGGGGAATGCCAGACTTCTTTCAGACTTTGTGTGGTTACATTCCCTATGATAAATTGTGGATGCCAGTAAAGTTCCTCGCATACAGTCACTTTACCATCAGGCAATATAAACATATGAGTGGTCAATGCAGAGCATTCGCTTCCTTTGAAACACCGGCTTCCACCCCAGGTATCTTGATAGTTTTTATCGGTTACTTCTTTCCCTAGAATCACGGGAAAGGAAACCTGTGTGAGAAGAGGGCGTATTTGGTTGAATACCTTTGTAATTTGTGCTTTAGTAGGTTTCAAATGCGAAAATACATTATACTCTTTGTATATGGAATTACTGGCGGGGATAATACGCCAGTCGCGTATATGCTTCAGATGAGATAATTCATGCAGTAATTCTGCCAAGACATTCATCTGGCAATTGTAGTTGGTCAGCACAGATGAAATCTGATAATTCAGTCCGCTGTCATCCAGTAATTGCAGGCCGTGAAGCATCTCTTTGGCATAATTTCCGTTTACTCCCAGTGAGGCGGTCAGTATTTCGGAATGAATGGCATCCAGTGAAATTTGAACAATTCCCTGATACCCTGTTTCCTGTACATCTTGCAACAGTTTTTGGGTTACAGGCATTTTGGTCGATATGAATTCGGGGGCAATACCCCGTTTTACCAATTCTTTTAATATGATTTTCCAGTCTTTATGCAGGAATATTTCACCACCTATCAGATTTACTTGTTGTACTTGCAGGTCTGAAGCTTCCTTGATCAGCTCCATCATGCGTTGGGTGGTGAGTGGGGATTTTATTTGCGTTGATGTATCTGCATAGCAATACTTACAATGCGTGACACATTGGTTGGTCAGCATGAATGTGAGGAGCAACGGACCGGAATACAGCCTTCTTGTAGTAAGATCCAGTTTTTTCCAGACAAAAGAATTTGCTTGCAGCCGGTCAAAACGCAATGCTTTGCCTGCCTTTTCCGCTTCAATCAATATACGTTTGGGAAAATAAATTTCTCCCTGCTGGGAGGAGGTATAAATGGGGGTCGGATTATCAATGAAGTCCGATACCCATTTGATCATCTCCTCCTTGCTCCGGCAGAAGAAGTCGCACAGCAGAGGGAGAGTTGTCTGCAAAGGTCTGTCATACGTGAAAAAACTCAGCATGACAGCTTGCAGCGGGTGAATAAAAGTATGCCAGTTCCGGGAGCAGTCGGTATCTGTCCCCGTACTGGAGAATAATGCGACCCTGTGAATATCATGTCTCAGATGATAATGAGGGTTCAGCACATATACTTTATTCATTTCCGGTATTTTCATCTTGTGTTTTTGTAGGATCGACGAATCCGCCTGTATAGCATCCCAGGCCACATTTGGATAACTCCTTGTCATCTATGCCACCTTGTACGTCCATCAGTTCGTTCAAGTCCAGCACTTGTTCTTCATCTTCGGAATAGCGGGTGTATTCCGGTTGCTTGTTGTTGGGGTCTTCTTTTTTCATATTCTTCTTTGTTTAAGTTGGTTATTCTCTGTAGTGAAAAAAACGGTGTTACTCCGTGGTGGAAAACAATTCATACACGGGTGCGAAAATCCTGCTCAGTATGCTCCGGCTCGAAGTGATGATCTCCGCCCGGCCGGACATGTCTATTTCATATTTTATTTCCTTTCTGTTGGTTGTCACCAGTCCGTCCGGAAAGTCCACTTCCACGGCATAACTTTTATTGTAAGGCACAAAAGAGACGGAGGCGATTCTTCCCGGCAGTACGCCATACGAGTGGGTGGGGTATTTGTTCAGTTCGATATTTACTTTGTCGCCCACGGCAATTTCCGCCACTTCGTCTTGTGAAAGAGTGATGTGCCCGAGGGGATTCCCCTGCTGCTTGGAGATAACGGTGCACAGGGTGTCTCCTTCATTTACCCGGGCGCTCATGCCCCATGTCTTTCCCCATACCACTATGCCGTCGTGATGGCTTTTGATGAGGTACTTCTTGTCCCACGTGCGGAGGCTGTTCACCATGTTTTCGTAAGCCAGTTCCAGCATCCGGAGGTTTTTGGCAGTCTCCATCCGGTGGTTTATATCCAGTTCAAAGAGTTCGCGTTTCACATTCAGCACCGCCATGGCATCTGCCTTACCGGTACTTTCCAGTATCCGGAGTTCTTCATCTAGGTATTTTTTCTTCTGCGGATAGATATCAAACTCCTGATACATCACGCACGTACGCACGGCTTGGGTGAACTGTTCGTAGGCGGAAGACATTTCACCCATGATGAGGTCAAAGGGATAGTCTTGCAGGTACTTGATGTCGTTGGTGCGGTAGTACCATTCTATTTTGGTCAGTACGCGGCAAAATGTTTGTACGTCTTCCAGTAGGGCAGTATTTTTCAGTATGCCCAGCGTGTCGTTCTTTTGTACAGGTGATTGGTTTTCCACAAAAAGCGGTCTATCATTCCTGTCTGATTGGCAGTGATCCATTCCGCACTTCCCAAGTCATCAATGGTTATCGTTTTTCTTATTGTGTCAGGATACTTAAATAATGCCGTGCCTGCAATAAGAAAAACAATCAGTCCATATACGATGTAGCTTCCCGTATGGATCAACCATTCGGGCATATCTCCCAGCATATCATTGTTTTCGCGGCTATATACTTCTACCTTTTCCGGTCCGTCCGCATCAGGTTTATAGATTTCCTCCATACCTTATTGCTATTATTTTTTAATTCTCAATTCTCATTTTTAAATTTCCTAAGCGCTCAGTTCCAGCTGATTCTTCACCAGCCTGTAGTAATCGCCCTGCCGGGCAATGAGTTCTTCGTGCGTGCCCCGTTCCGTTATCTCCCCTTCTTTCAGTACCACTATCTGGTCGGCATTCTTTACGGTGCTCAGGCGGTGCGCCACGATGACCACCGTTTTGTCCTTGAAGAATCTCTCCAGATTTTCCTGTATCACTTTCTCATTGTCCGTATCGAGCGCATTCGTCGCTTCATCAAAAAACAGGTAATCGGGATTACGGTAAATGGCGCGCGCTATCAGGATGCGCTGCTTCTGCCCTTGGCTCAATCCTTGCCCCGTGTTACCTATTTTGGTGTTATACTTTAAAGGCAAGGATTCGATGAACTCACGTATATTTGCCATCTCTACGGCATACAGCAGGCGTTCTTTGTCTATCATGCTGCCATCCGGTGCTATGTTGTTGGCAATGGTATCGCCGAATATGAATCCCTCCTGCATCACTACTCCACAATGTTTGCGCCACTCCTTGAAACTGATTTTTTGTAGCGACTGATTGCCTATCATCACCGCTCCTCCGATGGGAGGATAGAATCCGAGCATCAGTTTTATCAGCGTTGTTTTCCCACTGCCGCTGAGGCCCACGATGGCGGTAGTCTTTCCGGCTGGTATGTCCAGCGATAGCCCTTTGATGATGCGTTTCGATTTTTCTGATCCGTAAGTAAAGACTACATTTTGCAATTGAATCGGGTCTTTGCCTGATATTTGGGTATCCTGGTCCATGCCTTCTGTCTCTTCATCGGGCTTGCCATGTATTTCTCCGAGACGTTCCAGGCTGAGCTGCGCGTCCTGCGTGTCCTGCATGAAGGAAACGAATTGGCTGATAGGCCCTTGCATCTGTCCGATGATGTACTGTATGGAAAGCATCACACCCAGCGTGATACTTCCATGTAGTACGGCGGTGGCAGAGAGAACTGTTATCAGTACGTTTTTCACTTCGTTGATAAGTACGGCTCCCACCTGCTGCCACTGCCCCAGGTTGAGTGAACTCATATTAATGCGGAAGAGAGAAGCTTGTATGTTTTCCCATTCCCAGCGTTTTTGCTGTTCGCAGCCCAGCAGCTTGATGTCCTGCATACCGTAGATGAGTTGCATCAAATTATTCTGATTGACGGACATCTGTTCAAAGTTCTTCCTGTTCAAGTCGGCCCGCTTGCGCATGAACAGCTTTACCCAACCCATATAGGCTGCGCTGAACAGGATGAAAATGAGGAATATTTTCCAGCTGTATATGGCCAGCACGATACCGAAGATGACTACCGTGAGGGTAGAGAACAAAATATTGAGCACGGACTGGGTGAGGAAACTCTCGATGCGGTTGTGGTCTTCGATGCGGCGTATCAAGTCGCCTGCCAGTTTGCTGTCAAAGAACCTCATGGGCAGCCGCATCAGCTTGGAGAGGAAATCCGAGATGAGCGACACGTTGACGCGCGTACTGATGTGGAGCAGTATACAGCGCCGGATCACCTCAATAAGTGTGCGGCTGAATACCAGCATGAGTTGTGCGGCCAAAATGAGCTGTATAAAATTCAGATTCCTGTGCCCTATGCCTTGGTCTACAATGGTTTGTGTAAGAAAAGGGAAGACCAGTTGCAGCAAACTGCCTGCCAGCAGGCCGATGATGAGCTGTATCATCGCCTTTTTGTAGGGACGTACATAGTGAAACAGATACCATAATGACAGCTTTTCATATTTTATGGGTTCCGCTTCATAAAATTGCGGGGTAACATCCAGCAAGAGGGCAATTCCTTTTTCTATTCCGCCTTGTGTGGTACTGATCCAGCATTTTTTCAACTCCTGTTCCTCATATTTCAGCAATCCGTAGGCAGGGTCGGCAATGTAGAACCAAGTTTTGCCCCTTTTCTTTTCTATTTTATAGAGGACCACGAAATGTTCCTGGTTCCAGTGGATGATGCATGGCAGTTTTGACTGTTGTTTCAGTTTTTCCATTGAAGTGCGTATACCGGTGGCGCGCAGCCCTATGCTGGCTGCCGCTTCACTGATACCTAGCAAGTTAACTCCCGTGCGCTGTATGTATGATTGCTCGCGTAACTGCTGTACGGAGAATGTCTTTCCATAATATTTGGCTATCATTCTCAGGCAGGAGGGGCCGCAGTCCATGCCGTCCAACTGTTTGTAGAATGGAAATTTGCTCATAATTGTCTTTTTTGTTTTACTCTGTTTATCAGCCAGTCGGCTATTTCGTTCATCCTTTCACTTTCGCTCTCAAAGAAGGCGCACAGGTGTTTTTGCCGTTCTATGATGTATTCCCGGTTTGCCAGTAGATCAATGATCTGCCTGTCCAGTTTCACGGGGGTAATTTTTTTTATTTCCTGTGGCGTGAACTCTGCCATGGGCACATGGGCAAAGGTGCATTCCGTCCAGTGGGTTATTCCTCCGGTGATAAGCGCCATGTCGCACAAGGGCAACAGGGCTTGCAGGCGGGGCAGGCGGTAAATGGCTATATTGGGCGGTAATGAAAACAACCGGGTTTCCACCTCTCCATGATTGGTCAGCAGGATGAATTGATATTGCGGATGGATGCTCGCACTCTGCTTCATGGCTTTGTAGAATGATTCCATATGTGAGGGGGTGTTCACTTTTCTTTCTTCTTCCTCGTCTTCCAGCAAGCCTATAATAACAGTGCGTGAACGGTCTTCTTTTATTTCCGTCAGTTTGTCGATGAAATCATCGTCTTTTGCACCTTGCGGCAGCAATTTATAAGGAATAGGCGGCAGGGTGACGACGGGCATTTCCGGCATTAGGTCTATCTTTCTGTCGGTTTTGTTTATGGCTATAAACAGATAGTTTATGTCATATTCATTATAGACTTGCTGCTTATCTTGCAGTTGATAGTCCAGCAATGCCAAATGTGGCGTAAACCATCGGAAATCATGTGGATAAATGATGCGTCCTATTCCTTTCCGCAGCAAACCGGTAGTGAAAACGGAGTCGGAGGTATCGGTATAATAGACCTTGTTTCCCCGTTCACTAATCAGGTATGCCAGTCGGGTGGTGGGACATACATTTCCTGCATCCGGTTTTATATCAAAAAGAAATTCAAACATGCCCCGTTTTTCTCATCACATTTCAATTCGTATTATCCTACTACTTTAAAGCCTAATGACGTATATAGATTTTTGCCATCATAATAATATGTTCCTAAGAATTTATCGAAAAGGATGCACACTTCCAGTTCATCGCGCATATAGGCAATGTACTCAAAGAGAGTGGAACGTGACATATCCATCTTTGCTGCAAATTCCTTGGATGTGCCTGTGCACTTGTGCCGGATAAGAAAATCCATATAGAGGATTTTCTTAAGGTCTACTCGTTTCATGGTCTTTGTAGTTTTTTAGGATGAATAATTAGGGTTATCTTTTAAAAGCTCCAACCAAGTATTTCCCATCTTCACTAGTTAGTTCTAATGTATATTCTCCGGATGGGAAACTGGCTATGGAAATGATAATATAGCTTGTTTGTGCTTGGGGCACTAACTGTTCATACATCACTTCTCCTGTTTGATTACCGGTGATGGTAATTTGTATGTCACAGTCCGGAGATGTGTTTTCAATGTAGATGTTCTGGCCATCGGTGCAGGCTGTGATGGGAATAGATGGCAGGCTTCGTGTATTAACTTTTTCTTGATTGCTATACCACTTCCCATTTATAATAATTTCTGTACTATTACAAAAAGAATACACTTTCTGCACCGATAAACCACTAAGCAATATGGTGAATAATACCATACGCAAACTCCAAATCTTTAATTCTTTAGTTGTTTTCATAATAATATTATTGATTGATTGTTATGCTGCAAAGTTATGGATTTAGAATGAAAAACAGATAGACCGGATATGTACGTTATATGGACAATTAAAAAAGAGATAATATGCTAATAATTAGAATATTACCTCTTTGTGCGAATGCGGAATGTGGACAGTTGCTTCCCTAGAACTCCCATAGCCACAGATCCAGTGTCTGTCCTTTGCCGAATGCTCCTATCTTTTGAGTGATACGTTCTTTCAATCTTAATTTTCTTTTAGATACCGAAGCCGATTCTATCCCCAGCAAATCAGCTATTCCCGGATTGGCTATTCCCAACTTGATGAAGCAGCATATCTGCAAATCGCTTTCTGTCAATGAAGGTACAAGAGTGGAAAGCCTTACTATATAATTATCGAATAATAGATTCATAGTTTCCTTTACCTCTTCCCATTGCTCGTCTTTCATGTATTGGGGCTTTGTCTTTAGCCGGTAAAGGACATCTGTCTTTTTTATCAGTTGGTTGCACAGGAATCTTTCACGATCATGCAATCGTTGGTTTTCTTCTCCTAAAAGTCCCAATCTTTCAAGTTCTTTGGACTTTTCATTCAGCGAAGAAGAATATTTATCAATATGTTGCTGCAACATTTTATTCTCTTGTTGCAGGGCTTCATTTTGGCATTTTATTTCAGATAGTACATTCTTTTGCTCCTCCAACTGTTCCTGCGCATCTTTATTCGCCTCCATTTGTTCTGCCAGTTCCTTCATGCGGCTTTGGTTACGACTGATTATTCTCTCATTCTCTTGTCTTTTTAAGGTATTCAGCTGTATTTCTTCTTCATGTCTTTGTATGATATGCTCTTTACGGATTAATTTTCGCTGGTATATATAGATAAGGATAGCTATCAGGCAGAATACCACTACCAATATGATTAGTACATTACGGATGATAGTATTATTTTCTATTTTTAGCTGGTTCTTTTCATTCAATAGTTTTTGCTGGTTATACTTTTCCTGCATATTCATAAGCTCTTTATTTTTATGCAATTTCCAGACAGAATCTTGATAAACTACCATACTATCGCAATATAGGCTCATTTTTTCATAGTCTTTTTTCTCTTTGCTTAGATTATATAAAATTTCATAAGTTGCACAAATCGTTTCCATGCGATTGGAGGATAATGTTTTATTCAGATAATAATAGGCAGAATCTGTTTTATTAATGCGTCTATATATGTCACCAATTACCAAGTAACTTTGTTCTAGCCTTTTTTTTAGGGGTAATTCGCTTGTTTCTTTAAGTATTAAAGCTTTTTGGGCATAGGATAGGGCAGGTTGATAATCTTTTGTTTCGGTATATACTCCTGCTAATTCGTTCATTCCATTTATTAATATACCATTATTATGTAGAGTTTCTGCCATTTGTATAGCTTCTTTATAATATTTGATGCTATTATCAAAATCAAATAATACGGAATATACTTTTCCCAAATCATAATATGCAGAACATATATAATTCTTATTTTCGGATAGCTTCGCATAGTGCAATGACTGTTTAAACATTTGCAATGCATATTCATTCAGCGAATTATATAGGTATATATTTCCTATACTGCTATAAATCAAATGTGCCAGTTGATAGTCTTTCGTCTTTTCTACTTCTTCTATTGCTTTTAAATAGGATTCTTGTGCTTCATTCTTTTTATCAGCTTTTTCATATAATACACCTTTATAATAAAGTACCATTGCTTTCCGTTGGGGATTGTTTTGCTTCATAAAGTAATCATAGGCTATATTAATTAAGGTAGAGTCAGCAAGTTCTTCTTTATAATTCTTATACTTGGCTTGCACTGTTAGCAACGCCCAAGTAGCATTTTGCAATTTGTCCGATGATGCCGGAACTTTCATCCCTTGCAATACACCCAGTGCACTATCCGGATGTTCATACATCACCGCTTCCGCTTGAACCAATTCAAGCAACAACGCTTGTTGAGAAGCATTTTCTTTTTTTGTGCAGGCAGAAAGGAGTATACTTATTATTATAATAATAAAGTTTCTTTTTATTCCAATTGTTTTTTTCATAGTATTTGCATTTATGTATAGCGAACAAATATAGAAATTAAAAACGATCTTGAAAAGATTTTATATCACTATTTACAAAAAAAGAGTGATTGATTATAGTTTGCATCCAGTGTTGATAGAAGTATTATGGATCTTAAATATTCAATTTAGTAAGGAGGCATGCCCTCCTTACTATTTTATGTATAAAAACGGCTGTATTATGTATATCTATTTGAATCCACAATATGTGATTAGAAACGAAAATAATTGTTCTTATATCATTGCTAAATCAGCTTTAATTACTGCTAAGCTAGAATATGCCATGGCTTTTGCAAGCGTAGTTCCACCTTCTATTGGATATATCTTGTCACATATTGGAGAAGGAGAATTAAATGCTTCAATAGAAAATATAGCAAATACCCTAAATATAAAACCAGACCTGATAGATAAGTTTATTCGAAAAATAATCGATAATCCAGTAAAAGTAGGATGGAATTATAAAGGAGTGACGATTTCTTTTCCCCCGTATCTGCTGACTTCTGTTAAGGAAGAATCGGAGGGAAGTGGTTATACGGATAATGAATTATTTTATACTACAACTTTATACCTAAACGTCCTTCTGTTCCGCTGAATCTTAACTTTATGATTACAACCCAATGCAGGACGGATTGTATGTATTGCTATGCGGATAGAAACAGGAAGAACGATTTGACAAGTTGGCAAATTATAAAGGTGATAGATGAAGCTCATGATATGGGGGGAATCTGGCTTTGACAGGAGGTGATATTTTTGCTTTCCCTGATTGGAAAGAGGTGATACGAAAAGTGGGGCAATATGGATTCACACCTTTATTGAGTACAAAAATACCGCTAAAAGAGGATGATATTTACTTTTTAAAAGAGTCTGGAATTAAATTCTTGCAGTTTTCATTGGATTCTATATTTACCTCTACATTACAGACAATGGTACGTGTAAAAGAAGACTATATAGATAATGTGAAGCAAATGTTTGAGTATTCTTAATCCAATCTGTGGTCAGATTGATAAGAAAATTATAATTCGCAAATAAAAATGAGGATTAAACTTATAAATATTTGTAAATGATTGAAGCAAGAGCATTAGTTTCTATTAATTTTCTGAATTTGTCAGAAAACTATGATTTTATGTCACGTTGGTTAGGTGTATATGATAAATATGCAAAGCTATTGAAAGGTTCGTCGGATGCAGTTGTAAAAGATGGATCTGGAAAGATACCTGAATCAGCAAACGATAAAGTGGATTTAACCAACAAGCATTTGGCATTACAGGCTATATTAGCTGAATATGGTCAAAAGTTAAATAAAAGCCATCTTTATTCTGAAACAGTCGGTCTGTCCGAAGCCCATGATATTCGTCGCAAATGTTTCAGCGCATTACAGATGAACATCAAGAGCAAGAGATATAGGAACAAAAGAAGATCAAGATGCTGCAAAAAGCCTTATTGATCAGACTGGAAATTATAAAATGAATAAGATAATTACCCGTTCCGATATGTCTGCCCGCATTGCAGGTTACATTTTGATTCTGCAATCAGAGAAAAACCATGATTCAGTAGAACGACTGAATCTGGCTGATCGCATCACTGAAGTGGAAAAGGCAAATAATCTTTATTTGGACTTAGATACACAGCGTGGTATTGTGAAAGAACAGAAAGGTCTTTCGGCTACTAGTCTGCATAAGAACTGTAATGGATTATTGAATCAGCTATATTCATTGGTAAATGATATGTTCTTTTATTATGATAATGAACTGTTTATTGCCTTTGCCGATGAACTGAATGCTGTGGCTGAATCTTATCAATTGGTTATCAATAACCGTAAGGCAGATGCCAAGCGTAAGAATGAGAGAAAGGGCCTAAAATTATTGCCGGTTATCAATAACTAAGGTGCGGCAATGAATTGATCTGCTACTTGTATAAGCGATTCTATAAGACTGCCTTAAATAAAAGTGTGGTTACTTTTATTTAAGGCAGTCTTTCTATGAGAATACGAAAGAATGTTAAATGAAATTTTTTTTTTGTTCAGTCCGGAGGTGTCGGACTGTGGGAGATTACATTTGCAATATCAAAACAAACCCTTATTGTTTAACCATTTAAAATAAATTCATTATGAAAGAGAACAATGAAAACAAGGCTAAAGCCTTGGAGGAAAACAAAAAGAATTATTCTTCTGAAAATTCAACTCCTCAAAATGGAGAAGATATTATTAGTAATGAAGATGCTGAAAAGCTGGAAGGCGGTATTAAGCATGAAGATCTTGAAAGACCATCTGAAGGTTCTCTTGGTGGAATCATCTGCTGCAATGGTTAATGATTTGTTTCAGATCAATCTAAAAAGATTAGTCTGAAGTAGAAGGTACTTAGCGATAAGTACCTTCTTTATCTTAATTTTTATATCTGAATATATGATAAATACTTACCATTATAAATAGATTCTTATGATTATAAATGATTTAACTATAAAATATACATTAGCAAATAATTGGATATTAAGAACAGATCCATATTATGAATCTAGAAAATATTCTGTTTATGATATTACTTCTCGTTTAACCTTGTATGTGACAAGATCATGTTATACTCTTTTGAAAATATTTCATGATAAGGCTTTGTCTTTTTCAAGTTTGTATGAAGCTATTGAGCAAAAGAATATTAAAATAGATTGGGAAGGGTTTTGGAATCTTTGCAAGGAGGTAGAACCTTTAAATTTTTTAGTTCCTTCGGAATTTCCATTACATAAGGGAGATGGTTTCCCTAATGGAGATGGAGTTTGTGGTTATGATGTTCCTATTACATCTACTCCTTTAACTGCTGAATTGCATTTTACACATAATTGTAATTTAAGATGCAAACATTGTTTCCAAAGTTCTTCTCCTAATAGTAGTCGATACAAAGAACTTGGGGTTTCTGACTGGATTGGCATTTTTGAACAGTTTGAGGATTGCAGAATGCATAATGTGACACTTACAGGGGGTGAAATCATGTTTTATCCACATTTTTCTGAGGTCTTTAATAATATTGTCGATAAAAGGATTAATTATAGAGTACTAACTAATGGTACATTAATAAATAGTAGTAATGTTGAGGCATTATCTAGAAAAAATGTATCATTAACTATATCTTTAGATGGGCACTCGGATAAGCAGCATGACCAGCTGAGAGGAAAAGGAGTCTTTAATAAAGTTGTAAAAAACATTGAACTTTTGGTCGCTCATGGTGCAAAAGTTTCCTTAACATACACTATTAATTCAAATAATTATCTTTATTTACAAGAAGCTGTAAAGTTAGCAATTTCTTTGGGAGTAAAAGGTATCTTCTTTGGATTTACAGATAGAATAGGCAGAGCAAACGAGAATTTGACTTTAATATTGTCACGCTCTCAACGTGAAATTGTAAAACACAATTTTGCTCAATTAGAGGAAGAATATGGTCATCTTCTGAGTTTGTCTTTAGTAGAAGTTGCTACTTTGGAACGCTATCATGAATTTGTTAACAACAAAGTTTATTGTTCTGCCGGAACAACGCATATTGGCGTTAGTTCGGATGGAAAATTATATCCATGTATTTATGCTTTTGGACATGAAGAATTGCTTGTAGGAGATCTTACAAAAGAAAATTTGAAAGAACTTTGGGAAAATAGAGATAAATGGAGAATGTTCCGAGGAGGATTTAGTTTGGAAAATATAGATACTTGTTCTACTTGTACATTAAACAAAAAGTGTTCACTGATGACTTGTCGTCTAAGGAATTATGATCAAGGTAATAGCTTCTATAATAAACCGATAGAATGTGCCGTTGATTATTCTATAGCTTTGTAATATAATGTGTTTTTGAAACTTTAAAAATATAGAATATGAGAGCGAATATACTTTTTTGTTTATACTTCTTTATGGGGTTGGCAGTGCAGCTGCAAGCACAGGTTACGGTAACAGGTAAAGTAATTGATGAGCAACAACAACCTGTCCCTTATGCCAATATAGTGTTACTTTCTTTGCCCGATTCTGCTTTCGTGGCAGGAAGTATCAGTAATGAAGAAGGCGCGTTTAGTCTCAATGTCAAAGAAACAAAGGATGTGCTTCGCATCTCATCTATTGGCTATGCTACTGTTTATCGTCCATTAGATAACAGAAGTACAGATCTTGGAATTATCTGTCTCGCTTCAGACACACAGATATTGGCTGAAGTTGTGGTAAAAGCTGATATGCCTGTTACTCGCATGAGAGGCGACGCACTGGTGACTAATATACAAAATAGTGTACTCTCTAAAGCCGGATCAGCAAGCGATGTATTGGGAAAAGTACCGGGTGTAATAAAAGAGAGGAATTCCTATGAAGTGCTTGGCAAAGGAACACCTCTTATTTACATCAATGGGCGGCAAGTACGTGATGATTCGGAATTGGATCAACTAAATTCGGAAGATATTAAGAGCGTAGAAGTTGTTACTAATCCTGGTGCACGTTATGATGCAACTGTAACTGCCGTTATCCGTATACAGACTATCCGGCGTGCCGGAGATGGTTTCGGCTTCGATCTCCGTTCCAGTTACTATCAGAGCCAGAATGTAGACTTGATAGAGCAATTGAATGTAAACTACCGCCATAATGGACTTGATATTTTTGGTATATTCCGTTATTTAAAGAACGAATATATCATGAAAAATGATATTGTACATACCTTGGAGTCTGATTCTTTATGGAAATATCAGAATTTATTGGATGGAACTGTAGTAGACAAGTCTTTACGAGGTGAAATAGGAGCTAATTACAGCCTGAATGATAAACATTCACTGGGATTCCGCTATACTCTTACTTCCCGTCCAAATACGAAGTCGGATGTATTTACCTCTAATGATATTACAGCCAACAATCAGTTTTATGACTACTTGGAAAATCAAGAGTATTCTTCTACTTCCGGTAAGCCTACTCATCAACTAAATGTTTATTATAATGGTACTGTGGGAGATTTGAATATTGATTTTAATACAGACTATTATACTAATACTTCTACAGGAAAAGGTCTTTATCACGAAATCAGTCAAGAGCAAGAAAGTCGGGATGTGCATACACAGAGTTACATTAGGAATAAATTGCTAGCTTCTAAATTGGTACTTTCTTATCCGTTGTTTGGAGGTAATCTTTCGGTAGGCGGAGAATATACGGATACCCGTCGCAATGACGAGTACCGTAATCCGGAGAAATATGTGGAAAGTACCATCAGTCGTGTAGAGGAAGATGGATTGAGTGGCTTTGCCGAATACAGCCGTCAGTTCCCGATAGGTAACCTTTCATTGGGTGTAAGATATGAGCATGTAACTTTTGATTATTATAAGGATGGTGTGCACATGGATGAACAGAGCCGTATGTATGGAAACTGGTTTCCTAATCTTTCTTTTTCAAGAAAACTAGGTTCTGTCCGGGCACAGTTGAGTTATACTGCTAAAACGCAACGACCTACTTATAGCCAGTTAAGCAACAATGTCACCTATGTAGACCGTTTCACTATGCAACGTGGTAACCCATTGCTGGAGCCGTGCACCATTCACGATATTTCATTGGTCGGTACATGGCGTTTTTTACAGTTACTTGTCAGCTATCAGCAGTGGCGTAAGGAAATCATTTATTGGGGAGATCCGATAGATAATGGCAATTCAATGATGATGACTTACCTCAATTATCATAATCGTCCGACTTTGAATGTTTCTTTCTCTATTTCACCGGCTATTGGCTTTTGGCATCCTAACCTAAATATCGGCGTGAAGAAACAATGGATGACAATAGATGGCATAGAGTTTAATAAGCCTCGTCCTACAATAAGGTTCAACAATACATTTGAACTTCCTGGTGATTTTCTTGTCAGTTTGGATGGGCTTTTTATGGGAAAAGGAAATTATCAGAATTTGTATCAGTTCAAAAATTATGGTACAGTTGACATCTCTGTCCGTAAGTCATTTTTAAGGGATGCCTTAAGTCTGGAACTTCGAGGGAACGATCTTTTTCATGGTTCACGTAATTATTGGCAAACATATTTTGGCAGTATTATTTGGGAGCAGACTAATCAATGGGATACTCGTGAATTTTCTATTACTTTGCGCTATAAGTTTAATACAACAAAGAGCAAGTATAAAGGGACAGGAGCGGCAAATGATGAGCTAAGACGTTTGTGATAATTTCAAAAAAATAAAAAGTATAGAACATGAGGAAAGTGATTTTACTACTCGGATTAGTGTTACAAGTGATTATTGTTGACGCACAGAGTGTTTCCGGCTCATTAGTTGATGAAAAAGGAAATCCTGTCAGTTTTGCTAATGTGGTATTGCTATCTTCCAAAGATTCATCTTTTGTGCAAGGTACAATTAGCAATGAACAAGGAATTTTCAGCATAGACCAAACAAGCGGTAACAATATACTCAGAATTTCTTGTCTTGGCTTTATTCCGATGACAAAAGCCTATGGGTAACGATTGTGATGCATGAAGATGTTAATCTGTTGGGGGAAGTCGTGGTAAAGGGGAATCGCCCGTCATATAAACTTACTGCCGAAGGGTTGCAGACCCATGTGCAAGGAACAGTACTTAGCAAAATGGGTACGGCGGAGGATGTGTTGAAGCATATACCGGGACTTCAGAAGAAAAATGATGCGTATGAGGTATTTGGAAAAGGGAGCCCGATAATCTATGTGAATGGAAGATTGCTGCGTGATTTGTCGGAACTGGACCAGCTGAAGTCAGAAGATATTAAGAATGTAGAACTGATTACCAGCCCCGGTGCAAGATATGATGCGTCTGTGAAAGCAGTAATAAGGAAGATAGGGTTGTCACTTCTACCAATACATTGAGAAGTGAACTCTTTGCTGCCAAACTGGTGCTGAGCCGTCCGCTGCTTGGAGGAAATGTCATGATAGGGGCTGAATACAGTCATACGGAGCGGCAGGATGATTATGTGAATCCGGAAGGTTATGTGCCGACTTCATTCAGTAAACTGAAAGAGCAGAATATCAGTCCGTTTTTAGAGTATAGCCGCAATACCCCCATAGGGCAACTTTCCGTGGGGGGACGTTATGAGTGGGTGAACTTTAATTATTATGAGGATGGGAAATATATGGAAGGACAAAGCCGGAATTTCAGTAATTTCTTTCCGAGTGTTTCATTGGGTTCTGAAATAGGCGGAGTGCAGTTGCAGCTTAGTTATGCGGCGAAGACGCGTCGTCCGTCCTACCAGCAGTTGAGCAATAATGTGACGTATGCCAATAGGTTCACGCTTCAGTCCGGCAATCCGTTATTGGAACATGAGGTGGTGCATAACGTTTCTGATGGGGGCATGGAAGTTTATGCAGTTTAGTGTGGATTATAATGACAGAAGAAATGCAATCATTTACTGGGGGGGAACAAATGGAGTATAATCCGGCGGTAACGCTTATTTCTTTCAAAAATCTTCATAGCTTGAAATCTGTTTCGGCATTCTTGTCATTGGCGCCTAAGTTTGGAATCTGGTCGCCGCAATTGAATTGGGGAGTGCAGAAACAATGGCTGGATCTGGAGACTACCGATGGATTGCTGAAGATGAACAAACCGATGTTTACGGGGGCTTTTAATAATACATTTAATTTTAATCACGGTTGGATAGCTTCGGTGGAAATGAATTATCAAAGTAAAGGCGATATGGAGAATTGCTCGGAAACCAAGAATATTTTTTATGTGGATGCCGGGGTTACAAAGTTCTTTTGGGGGGATAGGATGTCTGTGAAACTGAGTGGTACGGATTTGTTCCATGGCATGAAGTCTGGAAACCGTATGTATTATAACCGGGCATCTTCTTTGCAAATTAATAATTATGATAGTAGGAAAGTGATGCTGACGGTACGCTATAAATTTAATGCTACGCGTAATAAATATAAGGGTAGTGGTGCCGGAGAGAGTGAGAAGGAAAGATTATGAGTGCCTACTTTTCACATCTCATTTGTTCTTACCCAGCTTATATACCATTTGGCGGAATAAAGGTACGTTTAACCATATATATTCGTACCAATGTTCTACCTTTCTTTTCCATAGTTTGCTCCAGCTATATATTTCCCACCATTTTAGATGGAGATTTGCCGAATTCATAAAATTTTGTGTGGGAAAGAGGGTCAGGGCTATTCCTTTTATCCATAATGTTTTCATTTCGTCCGCCCAATATTGCATGAGTCCGAATTCCGGTTCCCAGATAATGAATCGGGATTCATGGATGCCGTAACAGACTACATATCCCGGTACATTGAAATCATTGAGAGTGAAAAGGATGATGGGAAGTTTTCTTTGTGTTAATTGATGAATGTTTTGCAAACATATTTCGGCTTTCATGCCGGAATATATAGCCCCTTGTTTCATTCCTGCCAAGGTAAGCTTTCCATTTATTTTGCACCATTCGGTCAATGTATGTATGTCCGTTTCTTTTCCGTTGTAATATTTTATGACAGTGAGCAGGCAAGCTACCTCTACAGGGCACTTGGCATTGGAACGGACAAATGATTTCTTTATTTTATCAAGTTCGTATTCTGTCATAACCCGGTTTGTTTTATAAGAGGAAACTCATGGAGCGGCCGCAATCACTTAAAAAAAGAAATTCATTGGAGCGATTAACGTTCATTTGGACGTGGAAGTAGGTATGAACGCTGAATTACTTTAATAAATGTGCGGCCGGGTGTCCGCATGAGTTATATCTGTTACGTTCTGCTCTTTCTATTAACATATCGGCTATTTTGTTTATTTCCCGATTTTTACGTTCAAAGAAATCGCATAACTCTTTCGCTTTTTGTGTTAGTGTTGTTTTATTTTGTAATGCATATTCTATTTGTTGCTCCAATTTCATCGGAGTTATGTTTATCATATTTTTAGGCGAATATCTCAGTACCGGTATTTGAGCAAAGGTACAATCCAGCCATGCGTCAGAATGTGAGTCGGTCAAAGCCAAATCGCATAATGGTAATATGGTGTTAAGGTTCAGCGTGCGGAATAATTCCATGTTGTCGGGCAATTCAGACGATTGATATACATTTGGTATGTCGGTTAATAATTCTGTAAGATTCTTTGCAAATGTATATTATTTTTTCTTTCGCTGTCTCATAGACTCGCCTTTTAACTCAATTTTATTAGCGTTGGCCACGAGACGGTCCATAATGGCATCCGCCAAGGTTGGGTCTCCTATGTAATCATACCATTTTGAGATAGGAAGCTGTGATGCGATGATCATTGACTTTCGTTCATATCTCTCTTCGGGATCTCCGCCAAATGTAATCATACCATTTTGAGATAGGAAGCTGTGATGCGATGATCATTGACTTTCGTTCATATCTCTCTTCCAGGATCTGAAGCAGAGCCAACCTGGTATTGGTGTCCATCGGCTGCAGACCGAAGTCGTCCAATATAATCAGGTCATTCTTCTCCAAGGAAGTAATCATCTTGAGGAAGGTGTTGTCCAGTTTGGACAGTGTGATTTTCTCGATGAACCGGTTCATATTAAGATAGACGGTTCTGAAGCCCAAGGTGCAGGCTTGTCTGCCAATGGCGCATGCCAGGAAGGTCTTTCCACAGCCGCATTTACCTTGTATCAGCAGATTCTCATGTCTGCGTATGAAGGAACAGTCGGCCAGTGCAGCCAGCTGTTCAGTTGTAATGTTGCGTTCTGCTCCACAGGCAACATCCTCAATCATGGCACTGTAGCGGAGTTTGCTGGTTTTGAGGAACATTTCTGTTTTACGTTCCTTCCTTTCCAGTATTTCTGCCTCTACCATCTTGGCTATGGCAAAATCAAATGAGGGACGGCTTTGCACCGGAAGAGTCATCAGGGATTCCAGCGTATTCGCCATTCCCTTCAGTTTCAACTCCTTGAGTTGTATGATGGTTTCTTGTGTATTCATATAAATAAGAGTTTAAATGTTGGAAAACGCTTCTGCACCCCGTACATATTCATTGGTTGGGATACGGCATACATTGGGTCGGTTTTCAGCTTTATCCAGATTGTTCTGAAGGATATTCTTGAGCATGCTGTAAGTTACGGTTCCGCTTTCAGACACACGCTTGCAGGCATTCTCAATCCTTTCCTTACCATATTTTTTACGCAAGGACAATATACCTTCGCAAGAGCGGTAGGCATGGCTTACGTACTTCGGTGAAGCCAATACCTTTTCTACGGCTTTCAGTGTATACATGCCGATAACCTCTGCCTCTTCCAGGTAAAAGGCGGCATTTCGTCCTTTGCTGTGCTGGTATTCCAGATGATTCTCAGGCATGTGCGCGTCCTCTGTAGAACGTCCGGCTATGAAGCTTCTTTTATGCAGGGCTATTCGTTGGGTGTTCAGATATACTTCCACGGTTTCTGTATCCCAGACCACGGTTACTCTTTGTCCTACATAAATGTATGGGACGCTGTAAAGATGCCGTTCTTCAAGTCGTCCTACGGTGACATGGTAATCACCGGTTAGTTTCACTTCCTTGCGGTAACGGAAGCGGAAAGGGGTGATGGGGAGCGGCCCAAGACAGCCTTGTTCTTCGGCTTCAAACACACTCCTGCGGCTTTTTCCGGTAGTTCTGGAAGGACGGTCATTGAACTTGTCTGTCAATTCAAAGATACGGCTGTTGAGCTCATCCAAAGAATGGAACACTTCATGCCGGATGGCAGCATATATAAACTGGTAGAACTTGTATACGATTCCTTCTACAGGACCTTTATCACGTGGCTTCCGTACACGGCAAGCCTCCAGGGTAGTATTGTAGTAGCTTGACCATTCCAGCGCAGCATTGTTGAATGTAGGCTCGTAACGGTCTGACTTTTTCACCCATTGGGTCATGTTGTCGCTCTTGCACACCTCAGGACATCCCCCAAAATAGGTTATGGCATCCGACAAGCCACTGAAAAAGTATTCCATGCTTGCATGATACATGGCTTTGGCATAGCCCATACCGCTGAACGGCAGCATACAGCAGAGGACAACTACGGGTATATGCTCCTGACTTTTCCGGTCTGTAACATAGAGCTTGTCACCAGCAAAATCAATCTGCATCTCACATCCCGGGATGTAAGTGTTGTGGTAAGACAGGTTGTTAGCATACTGATAATCACGGATATGCATCTTGAACTGCGTGTACGCATAGCCGTTGGGATGCTCCTTGAGATATTCCTCGTGTAGCAACTGTATGGTCAGGTGGCGGTGTCTGGCAAGATCTTCTGCATAGTCTGGCAACAGCTCTTTCAACTCGTTTTTCTGTTCAGAAGGTTTTGGGGTTGGTGGAGACTGCAGCAGACTATGGATTTGCCCTTCACTCATCCGGCCTATTGTGCCGTAATCAACTTTGGCTTCATCAGCCAACTTCTTGTAGCGGTTTAAGACTCCACGGCCTATGTGCAGTTGTGCACATATTTCCCGTTGAGGAGTGGAAGCCGACAGCATTTGAAATGCTCTTTTTAATTTTACCATATTCAACGTTCTGTTTGCCATATCTTAAAGGGTATTGATTGATCGGACCTTTAAGATATGAAGTTTATACTAAACTACAGAACTGAATTGTCAATCTTTTTGCTGGTACCGATTCATGCGCTACGTTGGTACCGATTGGCTGAGGCGCTGAGGTGGTACCGATTCCTACCCGCCGATATAGCGGTACCGATTCATGCGCTATGATGATGTCACCGTTGCTGAATCGTAGTTTTATCAAACAGCATATTTGTATATCACCGTCTGTTAAGGAAGGTATCTGATGGTATAGTCTTTTAGTATAGTTATCGAATAATAAATCTATTTTTTCTTTTATTTCTTGCCATAGTTGGTCGTCTATATACTTTGTTGTTTTTAGTTTATTGAATAATTCTGTCTGCTTAATGAGTTGGTTACATAAAAAAGCCTCGCGTTTATGTAGATACTGGTTTTCCTCTGATAGATGTTCCATTGCTTCCAGTTCTTTCGACTTTTCTTTTAATGATTGGGCATAATTGCTTATATGATTTTGCAGTTTATTGTTCTCCAGTTTCAGCATTTCATTCTGTTGTTGTATTTCTTGTCGTATTTTATTTTGTTCTTTCCATTGTTCTTTTATCTCTAGGCTTCCTTCCATTTGGATCGTAAGTTCTTCTATCCGCATTTTGTTGCGGTTTATCAATGTCTCATTTTCATGTATTTTCATAGTGAAATAACGAATTTTTTCTTCTTTCTCCAATATCTCTTGTTTTTGAGAGACTATTTTTCGTTGGTATAGATAGTTTGTTATTGCTATGATGAAAGACAAAATGATTAAGGCGATGAGCACATTGCGTATGATCCGGTCTTTCTTTATTTGTGACAGATTATTTTCATTAATTATTTTTTGCTGATCATATTTTTCTTGCATCTCTATTAATGCTTTATTGCGATCAGTTTTACCTATTGAATCTTGATAGAACCATAGTTTATTACTGTACTCTACTGCCTTTTTGTAATCTTTTTCTTCTTGACTAATATAAAATAGTGCTTGATAGGCGCTACGGGCTGTATGGATATTAGGTGACAGGGAGGCTTGGTTTAAGTAAAAATACGCAGAATCGTACATTTTTAAATAGCGATAAGTATCTCCCAGTGAAAATATCCTTTGATCAGTCTTTTTTATTTTAATACAATCTTTTGCATACTGAAGAGCCTTTTTATTTTCTCCTGTTTTAAGAAATAAAAAACTGGTTTCGTTCATGGCGCTTGCCAATATGGTAGGATAGTTATTCACTTATCCTATTTTTATGGCTTTTTCATAATATTCTATCGCTTTATTATATTGTTTTTTCTGTGAAAATGCTCTAGCGATATAGATGAAAGAGAAAGCTATGTATGTTTGGTTGTTGGATAATTCGGCATTATGATGTGCTTTTTCAAAATATTCCATAGCATAATCATTTAGTTTTCGATATAGATACATTAGTCCTATCTCTGAATTGATAAGAAAGCCTAATTGATAATCATTTGTTTTCTCTATTTCAGTTGTTGCTTCTAGATAAAATGACAATGCATCTTCGGCATGATGACTTTCATGGCGCAAGATACCTTTATAATATAGCGCCAATGCCTTTCTTTGTGCATTATCTTGATTAATGAAATAAGAATAAGCGATATTTATTAAAGAATCGGATTGTTCAATTTGGTTTTTATATTGAGCTTGTGTCATCAATAATGCCCATGTGGCATATTGTTCATTGTTAGAAGGATTGTCAGGTTGTATGCCCTGTAATATATGCAGTGCGCTGTCGGGATATCTGTACATTATTGCTTCTGCTTTTGCCAATTCGGGTTGGAAGGTTGTGGGGTAGTTCTTGTTGTGTGTACAGGATATCAGACTGATAATTATGCTAATTATTAGCCCTGCATGTTTGAAGCTGCTCATAGTAATCATTTCTATATTATTGGTGATAGGAATCTTATAGGATATGTTGCGTAAGTGAATGAATTTGTTGATTTTATAGGAAAAGTTTGAAGGTTGATATTTTTTGATTTATCCTGCCATGGGATAATATAAAGGGATGTGCCTGAATTATTTTAAATACGGAATAAAAAATCAGACATATCCCTTCATTACAGCTGGGGTAACCCTTTGAATTGTCTGTATACCATTTTAAAAGTAGTTAAAATCCTAACTTTAATTTTACAAACTGTTTGATGAATTGTACTGTTCCGTCAATCCCCAATACGGACGAATCAATACATAAGTGATAAGTTTCGGCAGCTCCCCACGTTTTGTAACTATAATAATTATAGTAAGCTGACCGTTTTTTATCTGCTTTTTCCATCAATTCTTCAGCGGCTTCTGTAGAAATATGATGGATATGCATCAATCTTTCGATGCGTGCTTCTTTGGAGGCAGAAACGAATATATTAACGCAACGGGGATGGTCACGCAAAATGTAGTCGGCACATCGGCCGACAAACAGACACGATTGTTTTTCTGCCAGTTCACGTATTACATCGCTTTGTATTTTGAACAAAGCGTCATTGCTCAGACAACTGCCATAGGGAATGGCTCCGTCGCTGATAAAAGGAAAACGTGTTCCGAATAGACCGCCGATGATGCTTTGAGAAGCTTTTTCATCTGCTTTTTCAAAGAATTCCTTGCACAGGCCGCTCTCTTCTGAAGCTAGCTTGATTAATTCTTTATCGTAAAAGGCGATACCAAACTCTTGGGCCAGTTTTTCGCCTATCTCTTTTCCTCCGCTGCCTAGTTGGCGTCCTAGGTTGATAACATAATGCTCGTTCATAGTCGTTGTCTATTGATTATGTGGACAAATATAAGGAAACTAATTTTTAATTCTTAATTTTCAACTTTTAATTTGTTACCGTGGGTCTTAAAAATCTTGAACTGGCGGTAAAGCATGATTCCTGCGACAATACTTGCCGCCAAGTCTGATATTGGCATACTCCACCAAATTCCTGCCGATCCCCAGAAAAGAGGGAGCAGGATGATGCAGGGGAGCAAGAATAATAACTGCCGGGTTAATGATAGGAAGATGGCTTTACCGGCCATGCCGATACTTTGAAAAAAATTGGACGTTACCATCTGAAACCCGATAATGGGAAAAAATATGACCACAATGCGTAAACCGGTAGCTGATAGCTGTATCAGTCCCTCATGAGTGGTAAAAGCGGATACGGCCAATTCGGGCATCAGTTCACCTACTAGAAAACCGGTTGTTGTAACAGCGGTGGCGCCATAAATGGTAAGTTTTAATACCTGGTTTACACGATGATATTGTTGGGCGCCAAAATTATAACCGGCTATGGGTTGCATACCTTGATTCAGCCCCATCACGATCATGACGAACAGGAAAACAATCCGGTTTACAATACCAAATGCGCCAATGGCCAGATCGCCATCATATTCTTTCAAACCTTTGTTAATGAAAATTACAATGAAGCATGCTGCCAGATTCATCAGGAACGGAGACATACCGATAGCGATGGTGTTTTTTACGATTGTACCGCGCAGTTTGTAAATGCCTCGGCGGAGATGAAGCAACTCGTTCTTGTTTGTGAAGGTTTTGAATTGCCACACCAGTGCGATGATTTGAGCCAGAATGGTGGCAATGGCAGCTCCCTGAATACCCCAATGGAATAGATAGATAAAAATAGGGTCAAGGATGGTATTGATAATTACTGTGGTGATGGTGGCTATCATTGCTTTTTGTGGATGCCCCGAAGCGCGTAGTAAGGCATTCAGTCCCAAATACATATGGGTTATAACATTGCCCAGCAGGATAATGACCATGTAGTCTCGTGCATAGGAGATGGTATCCGGGCTTGCTCCGAAGAAGTAGAGGATAGGATCGAGGAAAAGCAAGGTTAATATACTGAATCCTATACCTATAATAAAGTTCAGCGTAACTACGTTACCCAAAATGTTTTGGGCGGTAGCATAATCTTTCTGTCCTAATTTTACGGAAACTAATGTGGAGGCACCCACACCGACCAATGAACCGAATGCAGCCGCCAGATTCATCAGTGGGAAGGTAATAGCCAGTCCTGAAATAGCCAAAGGACCTACACCGTGACCGATGAAGATGCTGTCTACCATATTGTATAGGGAAGATGCCGTCATAGCGATAATGGCGGGAATTGCATATTGTAAAAGTAATTTTCCGATTGGTTGTGTTCCCAATTCTGTGGGGGTTCCTGTTTTTGCCATACTTTATTTTCTGTCTTTTTACCTGTTTAAACTGAATTTGGCTGCAAAGGTACACAAAAAATGAGTGTGAGGGAAAAGTTTGTTTATCTTTGCATCTAAAAAAATAAACGGAATAGAATTAATGAATAGTCAAAAAGGAATAGTGGGCTGCTTGCTATTGGCATGCACCTTACAAATGCCGGCACAAGTAAAAACGTATAAGTATCGTGTAAACTTTCGCGATAAGGCAGAAACAACCTATGCATTGGACAAGCCTTCGGCTTATTTGTCCGAACGTGCTTTGGAGCGTCGCATGAAACAGGGATTGCCCGTTGATTCTACAGATCTTCCTGTATGTCAGAGCTATATAGATATGCTGGTCGGAAAAGGAGTATGTCCTGTATCCAAAAGTAAGTGGAACAATACAGTGGTGGTGCAGGTATCCGACACATCGGTTATTGATAAAGTGGCGGCATTGCCTTTGTGACAGCTGTCCGGAAAGTGTGGACAGCTCCCGACAGTATTCCTGCCCGCAATGCCAACCGTAAAAAAGAGGTGACCAATAAGGTGACAAAGAGTAATAACTATTATGGGGATGCGTGGCGGCAGATTGCTGTTCATCATGGGGACAGTCTTCACGCTGCAGGTTTTCGTGGGAAGGGGATGCAAATAGCGGTCATTGATGCCGGTTTTTATAATGCTGATGAGATCAGTGTTTTCAAGGGAATGGACTTGTTGGGAACACGCGATTTTGTAAATTCTCACTCGGATATTTATGCCGAGAACTATCACGGCATGAAAGTGTTGTCTTGTATGGCTGCCAATAAGCCGAATGTATTGGTCGGCACGGCTCCCGAAGCTTCATATTGGCTTCTCCGTAGTGAGGATGATGATACGGAACAGCCAGTGGAAGAGGATTATTGGGCGGAAGCTTTGGAATTTGCCGATAGTGTGGGAGTGGATGTGGTTAATACTTCATTGGGATATTATGAGTTTGATGATACGACCATGAATTACCGGTACCGTGATTTGGACGGGCATTATTCATTGATGTCTCATTCCGCTTCTTTGGCTGCCGATAAAGGATTGGTGTTGGTATGCAGTGCCGGAAATTCGGGTCGTGGCACATGGAAAAAAATTACACCTCCGGGAGATGCGGAAAATGTTATTACAGTGGGGGCGGCGGACCGGAATCTGGTTAATGCTGATTTCTCTTCTGTAGGAAATACTACAGATGGCCGTGTAAAACCGGATGTGATGGCGGTGGGAGTTGCTTCGGCCGTAGCGGGTAATGATGGAACGGTTTCTCATGCCAATGGTACTTCTTTCGCATCGCCTACATTGTGCGGGTTGGTAGCCTGTTTCTGGCAGGCTTGTCCCTGGCTCACTGCCAAGCAGGTGGTGGAGGCGGTGCGGAATGCAGGAGACCGTAAAGAGTATCCGGATAATATTTACGGTTATGGTGTGCCTGATATCTGGAAAGCTTGTCAAATAGAATTGGAGAAGAAAAAATAATGGAAGAACATCCTCTTTCTTTATATGAACTGAATGCGTTGGTTAAGCGCAGCATTCATGCTTGTCTGCCCGATACTTATTGGGTTCAGGCAGAGCTGAGTGATGTACGTTCCAATTATTCCGGTCATTGCTATTTGGAATTTGTACAGAAAGAGCCACGGGGGAATAATCTGATAGCTAAGGCAAGGGGGACTATTTGGAGCAATGTCTACCGTCTGCTGAAGCCTTATTTTGAAGAGGAAACCGGGCAGGCTTTTGTTGCAGGTATTAAAGTGATGGTGAAAGTGGCTGTGGAGTTTCATGAATTGTATGGTTACTCGCTTACTGTGCAGGATATAGATCCTACTTATACATTGGGGGATATGGCGCGTCGCCGTCGCGAAATCTTGAAGCAATTGGAAGAAGAAGGTGTGCTGACTTTGAATAAGGAACTAGAGATTCCTTTGCTGGCGCAACGCATAGCCGTTATTTCCTCGGCTACGGCTGCCGGTTATGGTGATTTTTGTAATCAACTGGAACAGAATTCCTACGGTTTTGTTTTTTATCCGCATTTGTTTCCTGCTATTATGCAGGGGGAACGGGTAGAACAATCTGTCATTACTGCATTGGATGCTATCCATGCCTGTCGTGATGATTGGGATGTCGTGGTTATTATCCGTGGCGGAGGCGCCACGTCCGACCTTTCGGGGTTCGATACATATGAGTTGGCTGCTAATTGTGCCCAGTTTCCTATACCTATTATAACCGGTATAGGGCATGAGCGTGACGATACGGTGTTGGACTGTGTTTCTCATACTCGTGTCAAGACACCTACTGCTGCTGCCGAGTATCTTATAAATCATTTGCACGACACTGCCAAGGTTCTTGAAGATTATGCATCGGCTGTACTTCATACTATCTCTACCCGTATGGAACGGGAAAATACCCGGCTGAACCGGATGGTAGAACGTATTCCCATGCAGACGCGGATGAGGCTGAAAGAGGAACATTATCGCCAGGAACGAATCATGAAGCATTTGGAAGTAGGCCTGCAATCCCGTCTGACAAAAGAGACCCATTGTTTGAAAATGGTGGAGACTCAGTTGGGCATCGTTTCACAGCGTCGTCTGGTAAAGGAAAAGCATCGGCTCCAACTTTTGGAGCAGGAATTGAAGGCGGCATCTCCCGAAAATTTGTTGAAAAGGGGATATAGTATCACGCTGAAAAATGGCAAAGCGGTGATCGATGCTTCTGCATTGCAGCCGGGGGATGAACTTACCACTCGTTTTGCCAAAGGAGAAATAAAGAGTATAGTAACTAAAAAATAAAACGAAGTATGGCAGCAAAGAAACAAACCTATGAGCAGGCAATGAAACGTCTGGAAGAAATCGTATCACGCATAGATAGTAATGAGTTGGATATAGACAGTTTAAGTGTAAATCTGAAAGAGGCACAAGAGTTAATTAAGTTTTGCCGGGATAAACTTTATAAAGCCGATGAGGAGATAAAGAAAATGTTGGATAATAATGTTTCAATGTGACAATATGCTAATGTGCCAATTGGCTGCGCTATATTCTGCATGGCATATTTGTACCTTAGCACATTGACATATTGGCAAATTATAAAAGCTATAAATAAAAAAGCTGTTTTGATTGGAATTTGCAAATATAAAACGTAATTTTGCTCTCATTCGTAAATAATAACATAATTAAGATACACTATGAAAGAGATTGATTGGGCAAATCTGTCCTTCGGCTATATGAAGACAGACTATAATGTACGTTGCTACTATCGTGATGGTGCATGGGGAGAGTTGGAACTTTGTTCGGAGGAAACGTTGAATATTCACATGGCTGCCACTTGTCTACACTATGGACAAGAAGCGTTTGAAGGGTTGAAAGCTTATCGTGGAAAAGACGGTAAAATTCGTATTTTCCGTCCTGAAGCCAACGCGGAGCGTTTGCAAAGTACTTGTGACGGTATCCTGATGCCGGAACTTCCTACAGAAAAGTTTGTGGCCGCTATAAAGAAGGTGGTGAAAGCCAACGAGCGTTTCATTCCTCCATACGAAAGTGGTGCGGCTCTTTATATTCGTCCGTTACTGATTGGTACAGGTGCTCAGGTGGGGGTTCACCCTGCCAATGAATATCTGTTTGTGGTATTCGTAACTCCGGTAGGTCCTTATTTCAAAGGTGGTTTTTCTACTAATCCTTATGTTATTATCCGTGAGTTCGATCGTGCCGCGCCTTATGGAACCGGACGCTTTAAGGTGGGCGGTAACTATGCTGCCAGCCTGCGTGCCAATAAGAAAGCCCATGATTTGGGATATTCGTGCGAATTCTATCTAGACGCCAAAGAAAAGAAGTACATTGACGAGTGTGGTGCGGCTAATTTCTTCGGCATTAAAAATAATACTTACATTACACCAAAATCATCTTCTATTCTGCCTTCTATAACGAATAAGAGTTTGATGCAGCTGGCCGAGGATTTGGGTATAAAGGTGGAATGTCGTCCGGTTCCTGAAGAAGAACTGGAAACCTTCGAGGAAGCGGGGGCTTGCGGTACGGCGGCTGTTATCAGTCCTATCCAGCGTATTGATGATTTGGAAAACAAGAAATCGTACATTATCTCTAAAGATGGAAAGCCGGGTCCTGTTTGTACAAAACTGTATAACAAACTGCGTGCTATCCAGTATGGTGATGAACCTGATACACATAATTGGGTGACAGTTTTAGACTAATAGAAAAATAGATTCTTATGAAAACAAATTCAGAATTGAAGAATCGGGCAATCGATGCGTTGACCGGTAATTGGGGATTGGGTGCGGTTATTACCTTGGTTTATGGACTGGTGATGAATACCCCTACGCTGCCCTATCGTATTATGGAGTCGGTGGCTTCGTCCTCCTTTAGTCTCATCGCTTTGTTGCTTTTGCCATTGGGCTTCGGCTATACCGTCCTTTTTTTGGATGTGATTCGTGGAATAAAGCTGGATTTTGCCCGTCTTTTCGACGGGTTTAAAGACTACGGACGGATATTGGGTACAATGCTACTGACTACAGTCTATACATTCCTGTGGACGTTGCTGCTTGTCATTCCGGGCATCATGAAGTCCTATTCATATGCCATGACGCTCTTTATTCTGAAAGATTATCCGGAGTTGCAGTACAATGCTGCCATAGAGAAAAGTATGGCGATGATGTCCGGTCATAAGATGAAGATGTTCTTGTTGGATTTGAGCTTCATTGGTTGGGCTATTTTGTGCTGTTTTACTTTGGGTATCGGTTTCTTGTTCCTTGGCTCCCTATGTAGAAGCATCACATGCTGCCTTCTATGAAGATTTGAAGAAAGAATTGGGAGAGTCCGTTGAGGCAATTTCTGAATAATATAGAAAATAGAAAGAGAAGAAAAATAGACCTGCAAGTGAATTGCAGGTCTATTTTTTTTCTCTTTCACAGGATATTCCTACCTTTGCCTGTGGAAACAAATAATGATAGACTAATTTTCATGGGAAAAGGAAAACTGGAGAAATTTGCTGATATGCGGGAGTATCCGCACGTGTTTGAATACCCTTATTCGGTGGCCGATAACGTTACGTTCGATATGAAGGGGAATTGGAACCGTGACTTTTTTAAGAACGATAATCCGATAGTTCTGGAACTGGGATGTGGACGAGGTGAATATACCGTAGGGCTGGGAGGTATGTATTCCGATAAAAACTTTATCGGTGTAGATATAAAAGGGGCCCGTATGTGGACCGGTGCGACGGAAGCGCTGAAAAATGGCATGAAGAATGTGGCTTTTTTGCGTACCAATATCGAAATCATCGACCGTTTTTTTGCTCCGGGTGAGGTGAGTGAGATATGGCTGACTTTCTCTGATCCGCAGATGAAGAAAGCGACTAAACGTCTTACTTCCACATACTTTATGGAACGTTATCGTAAGTTTTTGAAGCCGGACGGACTGATTCATTTGAAGACCGACAGTAATTTTATGTTTACTTACACCCGCTATATGGTAGAGGAAAACAAATTGCCGGTAGAGTTTATGACCGAAGATTTGTATCATTCCGGTTTGGTGGATGACATACTAGGCATCC